>RHMF01000180.1_pt1 | contig 25701 bp, 22 predicted proteins | sample 5365151 | NCBI WGS metagenome assembly RHMF01 (sample SAMN10266501, study PRJNA497801) | feces metagenome | isolation source: feces | host: Bos taurus | place: China: Prairie of Fairy Mountain | collected 2017-08-14 | reverse complement strand
GGGGTGTCCTTCAGGGAGCCGCCGAAGGAACCAACAGCGGTACGGCAACAATTGACAACGTAGATGTCTCTCATTTTCATGACCTCCAAAAGTTTATATAGTTCCCAAATGGGGTTTTCATACATGGGAATTATATACCTATATAATATAAAAAGCAACCTTCATCTTGCGGTTTTCACTAATGAAAAATCAGATTCCGCACACAAAAGGCTCCCGTCTCTTCCCTATTAGGGAAAAGACAGGAGCCATGCGATTTTTATCCGCCGATGATTTCCTCGGCATATCGGGCATAGTCAATGTCATTCCACGCTATTCCGGCCTTGTCTGCGGCAGCACCCGCAGCATCCATCTGGGCCTGAGTCAGCAGATAGACCGGTTCCTTGAGCACGCCCACCCGGTCCAGCGCCGCGATCGTATGCCGCGCGGTGGTCTGCAGGGTCACCGAGATGCGGGTGGTCCGGTACTTCTCGGCCCATTCCACGCTGTCCACCGGCCGGGCCTCCAGCGTCTCCACGGGGATATCCACCCCAATTTCCTCAGCAGACATCGCATGATAGAAAACAAACTCCAGATCGTTGACAAAACAGGTGTTCATCTGTTCCTTGTCGTTCATCAGGTAACGGCGGCCCAAGTTGCCCTCGGCAAAGTCGGCCAGAACCGCTTCAAACACCTGAGCGTAGGCATCCTTATCAATGCTGATCTGAATGTGATTGCCGTAATTACCGCTCAGAACGACCTCGATCAATTCATCGGCCCGTCGGTCTGTCAGACCGTAAACACCTTCCACCGCCTGAGGCAGGTTGATCAGTTCGGTCATCTTTCCGGTAATCGTCTGCGGATCCTTCAGATCCTCGGCATACACCGGAATGTTGCTCCGGTAGTGACGGGAGATCTCGGTACCGTTTTTCAGGTGATAGGTCACTTGGAAGCCGGTTCTCCTCAAGGTGTCCACATTGTAGCCTGTCTCCTCCCGGTCAGAAAGATAACGACGTGTCTCCCCCTCGATCTCACCCTTGCTGTCCACCACCAGTTGGTGCAGATCCAGCATGGCGTCAATTATCTGCGGATCAGTGCTTTCCCAGACCGAGAAATGACTTCCGTTGTCATGGGGGACGGTGTACACGGCATCAACAGAGACTGCCTCCACCTGCGACCGTTCGGGCACGCGACGTTCAAAGCCGGTAATATCCAGTTCCATGCCGCACACCAGCACCACCAGCGCGGCCAGGAAAGGCAGACAACCCTTCCAACAACGGAACACACGGAAGGATTTTTCCAGAATCATTCGGGCAAGGAAATACCCCACCGCGCCGCTGAAGAGCATAAGAACCAACAGGGTCCAAACCGTTTCAGGCAGAACACCGTTGAAGATTTCAAAAAACAGAGCGCCAAAACCCAGCGCACAGCAAAAGGCGGCGCCGTACTGGAACACCGGGCGTACCCAACCCACCGTAACCGCATCGCCGGCGCGCTCCATGTGGCGGCGGCGGTAAACCGCCAGCGCCAACCCGGCCAGAATCAGACCGACAAAAGCGTAAATCAGGATAACGCCCATGCCCTGCAGTTCATAATGCTCAAGGGCATCCTTCAATCCGGGTACAACTTCCTCTACCCGCTCGACCCGCGCTTTTTCCACCAAGTTTACAATCGGGCTCAACCAAGCCGCCAGAGTATACAGGCCATCGATTCCGTCATAACCGAACACAAATCGGGTAAAGACGGCATCCAGCAAAGCCACCAGTCCCACCGGCAGAACGCTGAGAATACCGTAAAAGGCGGGCAAACCCAAAATGTGTCCGGTGAACATGGCGCAGAAGGTGGCAAAGCAGAAGAAATACAGTTCCATTAGGGACACGGCCGCCAACCATGTGAACAGCGGCCCCATGGCCACGCAGCCGACCAATCCTTCTGCCAGCAAAGTGATCAGGAAAATCACCAGATTGGGACCCACAAAGAAGGTCATTCCCGACAGGAAATTGGTCAGGAACAATCCTTCACGCCGAACCGGCAGTGTATGCATCAGACAGGCCGAGCGGTTGTTGTACAGGTAGGACCACACAGCCACCGCCGTCAGCAGAGCAACCGCTACTGCCAGCGCAAGGCCGGCCTCCTGAACCGACCGGAGTACCTGCCGCTGGGAAAATTGCAGTGCGGGATTGGAATAGTCGGACAGCACCAGATCAAAGGGCAGCACAAACATCCAGATAACCAGATACAGCGTCCAGATCGGCCAGAACCGGGCCAGATTCTTCTTATACAAGGTGGTGTTAAAGCACGATTTCACGGACCGCATAATCCTCACCTCCCAGCTCGTAAATAAAGATCTCCTCCAAGGTCAACGGCAGCGCCTCCATCAGCAGAGGGGAATATACCGCCAGACGATTGGTCACTTCTTCCGCCGCGCCGCGCACGATCAGCGTGTGGATGCGACCCACCTGCGAGGTGTGCAGCACTTCCAGATCGGCAGGCAGCTGGGGCATCTCCCGCTCCTGAAACACCACTTGCATTTTGACCACATTACCCTGCAGCTCGGACAGAGAACGTTCCACCAACACCTTGCCATGGGACAGAATGCCCACATGGTCGCACACATCCTCCAACTCACGCAGATTGTGGGAAGACACCAGCACGGTGGTGCCGTGCTCAGCCACATCGTTCATCAGCAGACTCCATACCTGCCGGCGCATGACCGGGTCCAGACCATCCACCGGTTCGTCCAAAATCAGATAGTCAGGGCGGCAGCACAAACTCAGCCAGAATGCGCTCTGCTTCTGCATACCCTTGGACAGGCGGCGAATAGGCCGTTTTTCATCCACCGTGGAGAAAATGTCTTTGAGCGCCTCATAGCGTTTCTGATCAAACTTCGGGTAAAACCCCTTATAAAACTGCATCATATCCCGGGTGGAAGCCGACAGGAAGTAGTACAGTTCATCGGGAATGGAGGTCAGCCGTCCCTTCACCTCGGGATTTTCGTAAATCTCCTCCCCATCCACGAGAACAGTTCCTTCGTCCTGGCGATAAATGCCGGTAATATGGCGCAGAACGGTGGATTTTCCGGCTCCATTTGGACCAACGAGACCATAAATCGACCCGGCAGGCACCGTCATGGTCAAACCGTCCAGCGCCCGAAATCCATCAAAGCTTTTGACAACATTTTTTACTTCAATCATGGCTGCGCCTCCTTATCTTCCGTCTTTTTGCAAAGCTCAGCCAAACGCTGAGCCAACTGTTGCTCATCCACACCCAGATAAAGCAACTCGGACACCGCAGCGTCAAACTGAGCCAACAAGCTGTCCTGCCGGGTGGTATCCACCTCGCTGCGCTCGGCCACAAAGGACCCCTTTCCTGCCACCGAGTAGAGATACCCCTCCCGCTCCAGCGCCTCGTAGGCCCGCTGGATGGTGTTGGGATTGATAGCCAGCGTAGATGCCATAGCGCGCACCGAGGGCAATTTTTCCCCGGGCTGCAGCGCACCCGAAACCACCAGTTTGCGCAGTCCGTCCTTTACCTGTTCATAAATGGGCCGCGCATCGCGATAGTTTAAACTGATCACGTCGTCCCTCCTCACTCATAACTGTACTATGTGTCTTAATACAGTTATGATACACAGCCCCTTTGTCCCTGTCAAGAAAATTTTTCCGCCGTTTCGTCTGGTATTTTGCTCTTGTTACTTTTTTGACAAACAGATGCACAAAAAGACCTTGCTTTTTCTTGGTTTTTTCTCCGAGAACGCACCTTTTTCGCAGTCGTTTTCCGTTGCCAAAAAATTTCCTTTCTGCTATAATGGAATCAATTTATATCGGATATGGTGTACGAAGATCTGCGAAAACGGGCAATTGCGTGATTCTCAGCAATTGTCTGCAACCCAAACAATCGAACAAACATTAACATAAAGAAAGAACGAGAGGGATAGCATCATGATCGCACACGGCAAAGACATTAAAATCTTCGCAGGCAATTCCAACCGCCCCCTGGCCGAGGCCATTTGCAAGGACATCGGCATCAGCCTGGGCAACGCCGAAGTGGGCGCATTCTCCGACGGCGAAAACTTTGTTTCCATCTATGAGACCGTCCGCGGTTCTGACGTCTTCGTGGTCCAGTCCACCTGTGGCCCCGTTAACGACAATCTGATGGAATTGCTCATCATGATCGACGCTCTGAAGCGTGCCTCCGCCGGCCGCATCACCGCCGTTGTCCCTTACTTCGGGTATGCCCGTCAGGACCGCAAGACCAAGCCCCGTGATCCCATCTCTGCCAAGCTGGTGGCCAATATGATCACCGCCGCCGGTGCCGACCGCGTGCTGACCATGGACCTGCATGCCGCTCAGATTCAGGGTTTCTTTGACATCCCCGTGGATAACCTGCTGGGCTCCCCCGTTTTTGTGAACTACTTCCTGAACAAGTTCTCCGCCGTCCACGAGCAGACCATGGTGGTCTCCCCCGACGTAGGTTCCGTGGCCCGCGCCCGCGCCTTTGCTCAGAAGCTGGATATGCCCATGGCCATTGTTGACAAGCGCCGCCAGAAGGCCAACTCCTCCGAGGTCATGAACATCATCGGTGACGTCACCGATAAGCACGTTATCCTGCTGGACGACATGGTGGACACCGGCGGATCCCTGTGCCACGCCGCCAAGGCTCTGGTTGAGATTGGCCACGCCAAGTCGGTTACTGCCTGCGCTTCCCATGGCGTTCTGTCCGGCTCTGCCGTTCAGCGCATCGCCGACAGCGTTCTGGATGAGGTCGTCTTCCTGGATACCATTCCTCCCAGTGAAGCTGCCAAGGCCTGCTCCAAGATCAAGTATCTGACCGTTTCTCACATGTTCGCCGAGGCCATTGACCGCATCTATCACGAAAACTCTGTTTCCAAGCTGTTCATCTAATTAAAAGTTCAAAGGGGCGAGCATTGCGCTCGCCCCTTTTCTTCCATGAGGTGTACTATGTTTCTCAAAAAAACTTCCGGTGCGCAGTGGTTGATCGTCGGTTTGGGCAACCCCGGCGACCAGTATGAAAACACCCGCCACAACGTGGGTTTCCGCGCACTGGACGAACTGGCCGAAATGGCCAAAGTCCCCGTCCAGAAACTGAAATACAAAGCTCTGACCAACACATGTACCGTCAGCGATTGCAAAGTACTGCTCATGAAGCCGGTCACCTACATGAACCTGTCGGGCGAGGCCGTGCGGCAGGCCGCCGACTTTTATAAGATCCCGGCCGAGCGTGTACTGGTCATCTCGGATGACACCTCCCTTCCGGTGGGCAAGCTGCGCATCCGCAAGGGCGGCAGCGCCGGAGGTCACAACGGGCTGAAAAGCATCATCCAGCACCTGGGCACCGACCAGTTCCCCCGGGTGAAGATCGGCGTGGGCGAAAAGCCCCACCCCGATTACGATCTGGCCGACTGGGTTCTGGGCAAATTCCCTCCCGAAGACAAAAAGGTCATCGACGAAATGGTGCAAAAAGCAGCCAAAGCTGCGGCATATTATATCAAAGAAGGCCCCGAGAAAGCCATGGGCCGCTTTAACTGAACACACCCCCTCCCGTTTCCTTCGGGAAGGGGGCTTTGCGCCCATAATTTCCAAATTTTTCTATTTTGAGGCATGCATATGAAACTGCTGACTTCCATCGTCAATCAAATACCGGAATTCCAGAAATTGCTGGCCGCCATTGACGGTGGCGGATGTCCTGCCGCCCTGTCCGGACTGGCCCCCATCCACCGCGCCCATTTTACTGCCGCCATCCGGCAGGAAACCGAGCGACCGGTGGTTCTGGTCTGCGCCGATGAGCGGGAAGGCGAGCGTTTCTGCTCTGATCTGAACGCACTGACCGGACAGCGGGCTCTGCTTCTGCCTGCCCGTGAATTCGTCTTTCACGACAGCGCCGCCGCATCCCGCCAGTGGGAACACAAGCGTCTGGAAATTCTGGAGACCATGGTGGCCGGCACCGCTCCCATCGTCATTGCCACGGTGGAAGCCCTGCTGCAGCGCACCATTCCCAAGGACCAACTGGCCGGCGTACGTTTTGTCATGGACAGCAGTGGCTCCTATGATCTGAACGAACTGACCGAGCGTCTGGCCGCCGCCGGCTATACCCGCTGCGAGCAGGTGGAAGGCGTGGGCCAATTTGCTCTGCGCGGCGGTATTCTTGACTTTTTCTCCCCCGCCCATGACAAGCCGGTGCGTGTGGAATTCTGGGGGGACGATGTGGACTCCATGGGCCTGTTTGACATCTCCTCCCAGCGCCGTGTCCAAACACTGGAACAGGCTGTTATTCTACCGGCCGGCGAGGTGCTGCCCGCCCTGTCCCCCGACCCGGACTGCCCGGGCGGCGACAGAAACTTGCCGAAGATCTATCCCTCCATGGCAACCGCCGCTGACTACATTCCGGAGGACGCCATCGTCCTGTTTTCCGAAAGCCCCCGGGTAGCCGAGCGCGCAAAAAATTACTTATGGCAGCTAAACGAAGACATTAAGGCGCTGATAGAAAATCAGATTATCGACGGCAAGGGCGCCGTTTACGCCCGTACCTTTGATGAACTGATGGCCGTTCTGGAAGATTGGCCCATTTGCTTCCTTGACTCTTTTACTGTATCGGAATATCCTGCCCGCCCCCGCACCCTGCTCAACCTGCTGGCCAAGCAGCTGCCCTCCTTCGGCGCCAGCCTGGAGACCGCCGTGGCCGATCTGGCCCAATACGAGTCTACCGATATGGGCGTTGTCATTCTGGTGGGCAGCGAGCAGCGCGCCCTGAATCTGCAGGCCCTGCTGCGGGAGGAAAAACGCAAAACCGCCGTGGATTTTCTGCTCCATGAACTGCCCGCTCCGGGCAAAGCCGTTATTGCCGTGGGCGGTCTGTCAGCCGGCGTGGAGTATGCCGGCGCAAAGGTGGCCATTCTGACCGAAGGTCAGGCCGTTCCGGCCAAAAAGGCCCGCAAAAGGGACACCACCAACCGCCAGAAGCTCCAAAGCTATGCCGACCTGACCCCCGGCGATCTGGTGGTCCACGAGCATCACGGCATCGGCCGCTTTCTGGCTATGGTCAAGATGCCGGTGGACGGTGTGGAAAAGGATTACGTCAAGATCGCCTATGCCGGCGCCGACACTTTGTACGTCCCGGCCACCCAACTGGACCTTGTCAGCAAGTACATCGGCTCGGGCGAAGGCGAAAACGAACGCAAGCTGTCCCGTCTGGGCGGTACCGACTGGGAAAAGGCCAAAACCCGCGCCAAAAAAGCGGTGGCCGATCTGGCCAAGGGTCTGATTCAACTGTACGCCGAGCGCCAGCGCCAGCCCGGCTTTTCCTTCTCCCCCGACTCCCCTTGGATGAAGGAGTTCGAAGAGGAGTTTGAATACCCCGAAACCGACGATCAGCTGCGCTGCATCGCCGAAATCAAGGCCGACATGGAGCGGCCGCAGCCCATGGACCGACTGCTCTGCGGCGATGTGGGCTACGGAAAGACCGAAGTTGCATTCCGTGCCATTATGAAATGCATTCTGGACGGCAAACAAGCCGCCATTCTGGTCCCCACCACAGTGCTGGCCCGTCAGCATTTTCTGACCGCCAAGCAGCGTTTCATCAAATACCCGGTGGAAATCGACGTGGTCTCCCGCTTCCGCACCCCTACCCAGACCAAAGCCATTATGCAGAAACTGGCCGCCGGCAAAGTTGACCTCCTTATCGGCACCCACCGCCTGCTGCAGAAGGATGTGCAGTTCAAGGATCTGGGCCTTCTGGTGGTGGACGAAGAGCAGCGCTTTGGCGTTACCCACAAGGAACGCCTGAAAGAGCTCTCCAAGCAGGTGGACGTGCTGACCCTTTCGGCCACCCCCATCCCCCGCACCTTGAACATGGCCCTCAGCGGCATCCGCGACATGTCCTCACTGGAAGAACCTCCCCACGGCCGCCAGCCGGTGCAAACCTATGTGGTGGAACACGACTGGTCCCTGCTGGCCGACGCCATGCGCCGGGAACTGGAGCGCGGCGGACAGGTCTACTACCTGCACAACCGGGTGGAGTCCATCACCCAGACCGCCGGACGCATCAAGCGCCTGCTGGGTGACGAGGTGCGCATTGGCATCGCCCATGGCAAGATGGGTCAGGACGAAATCAACGATGTCATGCAGCAGATGACCGACAACGAACTGGATATTTTGGTCTGTACCACAATCATCGAAACCGGCATCGATCTGGGCAACGTCAACACACTGATCATCGAGGACGCCGACAAGATGGGTCTGGCTCAGTTGCATCAGATCCGCGGCCGTGTGGGCCGCTCGGGCCGCCGCGCCTATGCCTATATGACCTACCGCAGGGGCAAGGTGCTCTCCGAAGTGGCCTCCAAGCGACTGAGCGCCATCCGGGAGTACGCCGAATTCGGCTCGGGCTTCAAAATTGCCATGCGCGATCTGGAAATCCGCGGTGCCGGCAACATTCTGGGCCCCGAACAATCCGGCTTTCTGGTCAGCGTGGGCTATGACATGTATCTGAAGTTGCTGGAAGAAGCTGTTTTGGAAGAGCGCGGCGAAAAGCCGCAGCTGCAGACCGAGTGCTCTGCCGATCTTGCGGTATCCGCACACATCCCCGACCGCTATGTCCCCTCCCCCGAACAGCGCATGGACCTGTACCGCCGCATTGCCAAAATCCGCACCGAAGAGGATGCCGACGACATGGTGGACGAACTGATTGACCGCTTTGGCGACCCCCCGCGGCCGGTCAACAACCTGATTTCGGTGGCTCTGCTGCGCGGCCGCGCCGCCCAATGCGGCATTTCCGAGATCTCCCAGAAAGGCATGGCTTTGAACTTCACTCTGGATGCCTTTGATCTGAAGCGCATCTCCCGTCTCTGCTCGCTGGACCGCTACAAGGGGAAACTGCTCTTCTCGGCCGGAGAGAAACCCTACCTTTCGCTAAAAGTAAAAAAAGGAGAAGACGTGCTGAAACTGGGTGATCGGTTGGTGAGCGACTACGCCGCCACCGCTCCGGACGATCCCGCCTGATTTCTCTTGTCTTTTTCCATCCGTCATGCTAATATGCTTTTCACAACCTTTGATTGGAGTTCTGACCCATGAAACTGCAAACCAAGCTGCTTTCCCTTGTTCTGGCCGTGGCCATGATGTTCTCTCTTGCCGCCTGCTCCGTCAGTGCAGACAAAGAATCCGACACCACCCCCACGACCTCCGAAACCCCCAATCTCAATGCGCCCGAAAACAATAGCGTCCTGCCCGAGGGCTTTGTGGCTGACCCCAACGTGGGGGACCTCTGCCTTGCCACCGCCGACATCCCCGGCGATTTTACCCTGTTGACCGTCAACGGTCTCCCGGTCTCTGCCAGAATGTATCTGTACTGGCTGGCCTACAGCATTTCCGAAACGGAATCCATGTATGCCTATTACGGCATTCCGCTGGACTGGAGCGAAGAGGGCGGTTTGGGCAAATACATGATGGAAGACGCCTTGAATGCCACCCTGATGTACACTCTCATTCCCGAAAAGGCAAAAGAACTGGGTTTTGATCTAACGGACGCTCAGCTCACCGAGCTGGATGCTTACACCGCAGAAGCCATTGCCTCCGTAGGCGGCGAGGACGAGTTCAATGAATCCCTGCGCATGCTGGGGCTGGACCGCGATACCTATCTGGCGATCAATCGCGCTTCCTACTACTACCAGCAAATTGTGGACAACATGTTTATCGGCCGCCCCACCGAAGATGATGTGGCAACATACACCAAAGAACAGGACATTCTGTCGGCCAAGCACATCCTGCTGCTGACCATGGATATGAACACCCGCCAGCCTTTGGCTGATGATGTGATTGCCCAGAAAAAGGCTACCGCAGAGGACATTCTGAAGCAGCTGCAGGAAAGTAACGATCTGACCGCGGATTTTGACGCCCTGATGCACCAGTACAGCGAAGATACCGGCCTGATCTCCAACCCGGACGGATACATTTTCACCGCCGGAGAGATGGTCTCCGAATTTGAAAACGGAACCCGGGCACTGGAATTCGGACAGATCAGCGGCATTGTGGAGTCCCCCTACGGCTACCATATCATTCTCCGCCAGAATCCCGACTCCCCCTCCCTGCGCGAGGACTGTCTGGCATTTTTGGCTTCCGAGCAGATCAATACTTGGGTTGACGAAGCCGACGTTGTATTCACGGATGCGTACAACAACCTGAATCCCCAACTGTTTTACGAAAAATTCATAGCCTATCAGACCGTCTTCTCCGCATTGCGCTCCGCCGAGTCCTAACCCCCCGAATCCCCAAAAATCAATAAAAAGCAGGAATTTTATGAGCTTATTGGAATTGTTTATCCTCGCCGTTGGCCTTGCCATGGACGCCGTTGCCGTTGCCATTTGCAAAGGACTTTCGGTATCAAAAGTCCGCCTTCGTCATGCCGTTTGTGCCGGATTATGGTTCGGTATCTTTCAGGCGCTGATGCCCCTGATCGGCTGGCTTCTGGGCGTTCGCTTTCAATCTTACATCGAGCGGTTTGACCACTGGATCGCCTTTGTTCTTCTGGCCATTTTGGGCATCAACATGATTCGCGAGGCCCGAAACGACGAGGAAGAGTGCTGCAACTGCTCTTTCGCCTGGAAGGCCATGCTGCCCATGGCAGTGGCCACCAGCATCGACGCATTGGCCGTGGGAGTCACCTTCGCGTTTCTGAAGGTGGACATCGTCGCCGCCGTTGTCTTTATTGGTGTAATCACCTTCCTGCTGTCTGCCATCGGCGTGCGTCTTGGCAGTGTGCTGGGCCAGAAATACCAGACGGCCGCGCAGATTTTTGGCGGCGTAGTTCTGATCCTGATGGGCCTGAAGATCCTACTGGAGCATCTGGGAATTCTCAATTTTTAATTTATGATTTTGGCGGCGTCCGATGGGCGCCGCCATTCTATTTTCTCTTTTTGGCTCATATACTGAATCGTATACTCAGGAAAAGGAGCGATCTGTCTATGAGCAGTTGGCACGACAAAACACCGGAATCCATTCTTGCGAACTTGGAGACAAGCCGTGAATGCGGCCTATCGGAAGAGCAGACCAAAGAACGCCTAAATCGCTACGGCCCCAATGCTTTGGAGCAACACAAGCAGGACAGCTTGCTCAAACGGTTCCTGTCCCAGTTAAAGGATCCCATGATTCTGGTCCTGTTGGCAGCCGCCGCGCTGTCCCTGTTGGTAAGCGGATTTGAGGACTGGCTTGACCCCGTCATTATACTGGTCATCGTTTTGATCAATGCAGCCATCTCCATTTCTCAGGAAGATAATGCCGAAAAGGCTCTGGAATCCCTGCGGCGCATGTCAGCCCCCTTGGCAAAAGTCCTGCGAAACGGCGCTCTGAATCATTTGGAAACCTCTCAATTGGTGCCCGGTGATATCATTGTTCTGGAAGCCGGAGATCTGGTTCCCGCCGATGCCCGTATCCTGGAATGTGCCGGTCTGAAGGCGGACGAGTCCTCCATGACCGGCGAGTCGGCTCCGGTCTCCAAACAGGCTGTGGACCGCCTTCCTCCGGAAACTCCATTGGGAGACCGGATCAATATGGTACTCTCTGCCACCGTGATTACCGCCGGACATGCCGTCTGCGTAATCACGGAAACCGGTATGGACACCGAGGTGGGCCGCATTGCCGGCATGCTGCAGACCGCCGGAGATCACGCCACCCCTCTGCAGCACCGCATGGCTGAAATCTCCAAAACCCTGTCCATTCTCTGCCTGTTGGTCTGCGCATTGATGTTCGGTCTGGGACTGGCCCGGGGTAACGGCATGCTGGATATGTTCCTGACCGCTGTTTCCCTCGCCGTTGCCGCCATTCCGGAGGGTCTCCCCGCCATCGTCTCCATTGTTCTTGCCCTTGGTGTACAGCGCATGGCCAAACGAAACGCCATCATCAAAAAACTGCCCGCGGTGGAAACCTTGGGATGCGCATCGGTAATCTGTTCTGACAAAACAGGAACCCTGACTCAGAACAAAATGACGGTAACCGAGCTTTGGACCGCCCAAAACAGCCACCGCGCCGAAGCGTTGACCATCGGCGTTCTTTGCAGCGACGCGGGCCTGCGGTACGAAAACGGACAAGCAATCTTCTCCGGCGACCCCACCGAGGTTGCCCTGGTTGCTGCCGCGCATCAAAACGGGGCAGACAAAAACAAGCTGGAAACACTCTACCCCCGTCGGGCAGAGCTTCCCTTTGATTCGGAGCGCAAGCTAATGAGCACGATCCACGCCAAGCCGGAGGGCGGCTTTCGCGTGATGGTCAAAGGTGCTCCCGATGTCCTGCTGGGCCGCTGCTCCCATCTCCTTTCCGGCTCCTGCGTCCCATTGGACAGCGTCATGCGCAGGCGTATTCTCTCGGCCAACGAAGAGATGGCCTCCCGTGCCCTTCGGGTGCTTGGGCTGGCCTGGAAAGATATTAACACCGTACCAACTTCCCTTTCTTCCGAGTTTCTGGAGCAGAACCTGACCTTTGTGGGGCTTGCCGGTATGATCGACCCACCCCGCCCCGAGGCAAAAGCCGCCGTGGAGCGCTGTTACGCCGCCGGAATCCGTCCGGTCATGATTACCGGCGACCACAAGTTGACCGCCGTTGCCATCGCAAAAGAACTGGACATCTTCCGTCCCGGCGATCTTGCCATCACCGGAGAAGAGCTGGATTTTATGCCCCGGGAAATGCTGGAACGGGACATAGAGAAGTTCTCGGTCTATGCCCGGGTCTCTCCGGAACATAAAATGCGCATTGTCCAGGCATGGCAGAAAAAGGGCCATGTGGTTGCCATGACCGGCGACGGCGTCAACGACGCCCCCGCTCTGAAAGCGGCCGACATCGGGTGCGCCATGGGTGTCGCAGGAACCGATGTAGCCAAAAGTGCCGCCGATATGATTCTGACCGATGACAATTTCGCCACCATCGTTCACGCGGTAGAACAGGGCCGGGGTATCTATGCCAACATTAAAAAGGCCATTCATTACCTGCTTTCCTGTAATATTGGCGAAATTCTGACTGTTTTTGTGGCCACGTTGTTGGGTTTCCCGCAGATGCCTCTGATTCCCGTACAGCTTTTATGGCTCAATCTTGTCACCGATTCTCTGCCCGCTCTCGCTCTGGGTATGGAGCCGGTGGAGCAGAATATTATGAGTCAAAAACCCCGCGGCAACTCCGACCGCCTGTTTACAAAGCGGTTCTCTCTGCGTCTGGCCTGGCAAGGCATCATGGTGGGGGTTCTTACATTAACCGCTTACTGTCTGGGTGAATATGTGATGGGCGACCCAATTGCCGTCGATGCTGCCGCCAGCACCATGGCCTTTGCCACATTGACACTGTCCCAACTGTTTCACGCCTTTGATGTGCGCAGCGAAGACCAGTCTCTGTTCCGCATCGGGGTGTTCTCCAACAAAACCATGATCGAGGCGTTTTTGGTCGGCCTTGCCATGGAGATGAGCGTTCTTTGTCTCCCTCCACTGCAGAAAATTTTCTCGGTGGTGTTCCTTACCCCAGCACAATGGCTTGTGGTGCTGGCGCTGGCTGTTGCTCCTATTGTAATCGGAGAGGGTGTCAAAGCGCTGCGACGTCATATTCACAAATAAATTCGCTCAAAACACCTCTTCTTTCCCTTCTTTCCCGTGGAAGATATGGCAATCATCCCTGTTTTGTGCTACAATAAGGCAAATCTTCTCCCCGGAGGAACGATTTATGACACACGAAGATTATATGCGCCTGGCCTTGGACGAGGGACGACTGGCGCTTTCCACCGGCGACGTCCCCGTGGGCTGCATCATTGTTGACCCGGAGGGCAATGTAATCGGCCGCGGCCACAATCGCAGAGAAGCCGATCACTCCGCCTTGGCCCACGCCGAGGTAGAAGCGATCCGGCAGGCCTGTCAGGTCACGGGCTCCTGGCGGCTGCACGGCTGCTCCATGTATGTCACATTGGAGCCTTGCCCCATGTGCGCCGGCGCAATTATCAATTCCCGCATCCCCAACGTATGGTACGGCGCCAAAGATGACAAGGCCGGCTCCTGCGGGTCGGTGATCAATCTGTTTGAAGAACGGTATAACCACAAACCCGCCCTGCGAAGCGGGCTGCTGAAGGACGAGTGCGCTGCGCTGCTGCAGGAATTCTTCTCTTCCCTGCGAGAGAAGAACATTTAATCCTTTCGTAACAAAATCTCACTTCTTTTGGTAACATTCCTTTGATATCTTATTTTTGTAAATAGTTTTCTTTTTCATTTTACCCTCTCCTATGCGGGCGCAGCAGATCTTGCTGCGCCCCTGACTTTTCCACACGCCTGCCCTCACCAAGAGGGAATCCCTTCAATATTACTGGAATTTTACGCAATTTTCTGAAGATTTAATATTTATTTAACATGTTGCGGTTTTTTTGTTAACAACTCTTGTGTATTCTAATACTTGCAAGAGACAAGCTTTTTCTTTTTCATTTCATTGTATCCTCTTCCTTTTTGCAGCGACCGGACGCATGGAGCGGCGTCCGGTCGTTTGCTTTTTGTGAGCAACTCAGAAAAATATCCAATTTTTTCCTGCTCGACTTGTTTTTCTATTTCCCGACTCCCTCTTCCGGATACAATATCCATAATCTGATGTCATTTAAGGCGAAGTGGGGGAATGTATGATGAAACTTGTTCGGAAAAAGGACAACCCCGAAGCAGGCAAGGTGCTTTCTCTTCCTGTGGACGACATTGCACCCAATCCCAACCAGCCACGCAAAACCTTCTCCCCAGAGGGCTTGCAGGAATTGGCGAACAGTATTCGCCAACTGGGTGTTCTACAGCCGCTGAGCGTTCGGCGGTTGAACCACGGCTGGGAACTGATTGCCGGAGAGCGCCGCTTGCGCGCTTCCCGAATGGCCGGACTGACCCACGTTCCCTGCATTGTATTCCAAGCCAGCGAAGAGCGCTCTTCCTTGCTGGCTTTGGTGGAAAATCTCCAGCGCAGTGATCTGGATTTTCTGGAGGAGGCCCTGGCTCTGAACCAACTGATCCAAACCTACTCCCTTTCGCAGGAAGAATGCGCCCGCCGCATTGGCAAATCGCAATCCGCTATTGCCAACAAACTGCGCTTGCTGAAACTTCCTGAACATGTCCTCGACCTGTTGCGGGACAACGGTTTCACCGAACGGCACGCCCGCGCTCTGCTGCGTCTGGAAGACGCTGCCGCCCAGGACCGAGCCGCCCGTTGGGTGGTCTCCCACGACCTGACTGTGGCAAAAACCGAGGAATATGTGGAAAGCGTGCTTTCCCAAACAAATTCCCTGCGCCGCAAACCCACCTTTATCCTGAAAGATATTCGCCTGTTCCTGAACACGGTCGATCGCGGTCTCACCATGATGAAGTCGGCCGGAGTTCACGCCCAATGCGGGCGAGAAGATACCGACGATGCGATCCTTTTGACAATACGAATCCCCAAACGAATATAAACCATCAACACATCAACCCGAGAGAACAGAACGAACGCAGTTCTGTCCTCTCGGGTCCTTTTCGCCTCATATTTGGGGTCCCTGCGGAAGGCAAGCCTCCATCCATTGTGGGACGGAGGAGCCGTAAAGCGATCGCATGTTCGCATTTTTGCGGACGCGAGGAATATGCCGCTTGTGACGGATTGTTTCACGTGAAACAATCCGGTTTTTTCTTTTTCTTGCCGAAAACAGTTGAAATACCCTTGGCTAGATACTATAATATAATATAATTGTGCATTCTATGTGGAAAGGCGGTGCTTTCGCCGTGGCAAAAACCATTGCTGTTGTGAATCAAAAAGGTGGCGTTGGCAAGACTACCACTTGCGTGAATCTGGCCGCTTCCCTTTCTGCGGCCGGAAAACGTGTCCTTGTGTGCGATTTTGACCCTCAAGGCAATGCCACTTCCGGATTTGGCGTGGATAAAAACGCCGTTTCTCCCTCGGTTTACGAAGTTCTGATCGACGGTGCCGACCCTAAACGGGCTATTGTTTCCACCCCTTGGGCTGACGTTCTTCCATCCAACAAGGCGCTGGCCGGAGCCACCGTAGAACTGATTGCGTTGAATCGCCGTGAATATCGGCTGAAGGACGCTCTGGCGCAGGTATCCGATCAGTATGACTTCATCCTTGTGGACTGTCCTCCGTCACTGGAACTGCTGACTCTGAACGGTCTTTGCGCCGCTAACACCCTTTTGGTCCCCGTCCAGTGCGAATATTATGCTCTGGAGGGTCTCAGTGACCTGCTTTCTACCGTCCGCATTGTAAAGCGCGGCTTAAATCCGTCCATTGATCTGGAAGGTGTTGTTCTGACCATGTATGACGGACGTACCAACCTGTCCATGCAGGTGGCCGAAGAGGTCAAACGTCACTTCCCCGGGAAAGTTTACGCCAGCGTAATTCCACGCAACGTCCGCCTGTCTGAGGCTCCCAGCCACGGAAAGCCCGTGCTGGCCTATGACAACTATTCCCGCGGTGCAGAGGCCTACCGTGCTCTGGCTGAAGAAGTCATCGAGAAAAATCCGTAACGAATCTACGGCAAACGTTTCACGTGAAACAATTTGCCTCACAAGAAAGGAATGATAGTATGGCGTCAGAACGAGGATTGGGCAAGGGTCTGGGCGCTCTTTTGGGGGACACGTCCCTGCAAGCGCAGGAAAGTGGCTCGGTCTACCTTCCCATTGCTCAGGTGGAGCCCGGGCTGAATCAGCCCCGCAAGCAGTTTGACGAAACTGCACTGAACGACCTTGCCGACTCCATTCGCGAGCATGGAATCATCCAACCCTTGACGGTCCGTCGACTCAGCTCCGGTTATTATCAGATTATCGCAGGCGAGCGCCGCTGGCGCGCCGCAAAACTGGCAGGACTCGCCGAGGTTCCCGCAGTGATTATTGAGGCCGATGACCGCAAGGTCATGGAGCTTGGTCTGATCGAAAACCTTCAGCGCGAAAACCTGAATCCCATGGAAGAAGCCGACGGCTATCTGGCCTTGAAAGAAGAATTTGGCCTGACTCAAGAGGAAATTGCGCAGCGCATGGGAAAATCCCGTCCTGCCATTGCAAACGCACTGCGCTTGACCGCCCTGCCCGTTTTGCTTCGCGAGATGGTGGTGGACGGCGACCTCTCAGCAGGACATGCCCGTGCCCTGTTGGCACTCCCCCGCGTGGATCTGCAGGAAAAAGCCGCGCAGCAGGTGGTCTCTCAGGAGTTGAGTGTCCGCCAGACCGAGGCTCTGGTAAAGAAACTGCAGGAATGCGAAAAACCAGCGAAAGTAAAGCCCATCGATGAGCAGCGCATCTACCTGGAGGAGATTGAGAAAGATCTTTCAAGCCGTTGGGGACGTAAGGTTTCCATCGCCGCAGGACGCAAAAAAGGGAAGATCGAACTGGAGTATTACGACCTGGATGACCTGGAGCATCTCCTGTCCCTTCTGGAATCCATTAAGGGAGGGAACGCCCGTTGAGCGAAGCAAAACACGATCTTCCGCGCCAGACAGACCAAAAGCGCTCAAATCACACACGCTCGGTGAGTAATTATCTGCTGATTTTGTTTGCCGCTGCCCTGATTCTCCTTTTGTTTTCCTATCTGATGCAGCAGCGCTCCACCAACGAGCAGGCTCTCAACGGTATTCAGCAATCCATTTCTGCCATGCAGTCGGCGCAGGAAGTGTATGAGGAAAACCGGGTATTGGAAGAAGAAATCGACACTCTGGGCGATCAGATCAGCCAACTGGAAGACCAGATCCGCCGGATGCAGGACAAAATCGAGCGGCAGGACAGGGAAAAGCAGTCCCTGCAAACGGAACTTACCGATCTGCAAAAGTCAAATCAGGCCATGGATTGGTTCTGGCAAATCGATGAAGCTTACGTTCGCGGCCGTCACAACCTCTGCAAGGAACTGATTACCAAGCTGAACGCAGCCGGTCTGACCGAATATCTGCCCCGGATCTCAATTACAGAGAATCTGCGCTTCTCCCCCTACGACCGTTATCAGGAAATCTACGACGCATTGTATTGATGCATTTAACAACAAAAACCATTGTGCAAGGAGAAAACAAACCATGCTTGACATTCGTTTTATCCGCGAAAACCCCGAAATCGTAAAGGAAAACATCCGAAAGAAATTCCAGGATGCCAAACTGCCTCTGGTGGATCAGGCTATCGCCCTGGACAAGGAAAACCGTGACACCATTCAAGAGGCCCAGGACCTGCGCACCGCACGCAACACCCTGTCCAAGGCCAACGGCCCCCTGTTTGGCAAGCTGAAAAAGGCCGAAGGTGCCGAAAAAGAGGCCATTCAGGCCCAAATCGACGCCAATATGGCCACCGTTAAGGCCAATGACGAGCGCCTGACCTATCTGGAAGGCCGCGAGGCCGAGCTGGCCGCCGAGCTGCGCAAGGTTCTGCTGCTCATCCCCAACATCATCGATCCTTCGGTTCCCATCGGCGAAAGCGATGAGTTCAACGTGGAAGTGGAGCGGTTCGGTGAACCCGTGACCCCCGATTTCGACGTCCCCTATCACACCGAGATTATGGAATCCTTCAACGGCATCGATATGGACTCCGCCGGCCGTGTGTCCGGCTCCGGCTTCTATTATCTGCTGGGAGACATTGCCCGCCTGCACTCCGCCGTACTGGCTTATGCCCGTGACTTCATGATCGACAAGGGCTTTACCTACTGCATTCCTCCCTTCATGATCCACGGCAACGTGGTGGAGGGCGTCATGTCTCAGAGCGACATGGACGCCATGATGTACAAAATCGAGGGTGAAGATCTGTATCTGATCGGCACCTCCGAGCACTCTATGATCGGTAAATTCATCGACCAGATCCTTCTGGAGGACAACCTGCCTCAGACTCTGACCTCCTACTCCCCCTGCTTCCGCAAGGAGAAAGGCGCCCACGGAATCGAGGAGCGCGGCGTATACCGCATCCACCAGTTCGAGAAGCAGGAAATGATCGTGGTCTGTAAGCCCGAGGACTCCATGGACTGGTACGAGAAGATGTGGCGTTACTCTGTGGAGCTGTTCCGCTCCATGGACATCCCCGTCCGCCAGCTGGAGTGTTGCTCCGGTGACCTGGCCGACCTGAAGGTCAAGTCCTGCGACATCGAGGCATGGTCTCCCCGTCAGCAGAAGTACTTCGAGGTCTGCTCCTGCTCCAATCTGGGTGATGCTCAGGCCCGCCGTCTGAAGATGCGCGTCAAGGGCGAAAAGGGCACCTATCTGCCCCACACCCTGAACAACACCGTGGTGGCTCCCCCCCGCATGCTGATCGCCTTCCTGGAAAACAACCTGCAGGCCGACGGCAGCATCAAGATTCCCGAAGCCCTGCGTCCCTACATGGGCGGTAAGGAAATCCTGATCCCCAACAAGTAACTCATCCGGTAAACCCAGCGCACAAGGAGGCATTGTATGAAAAAAGGTTGGAAAATTGTCGGTGCAGTTGCTGCCTTGGCAGCCCTACTCCCCTATTCCGTCACAAAGGATAAGGAATCTGACAAACTGACAGTTCAGGCTCTGCTTTGGAAATACACCAACCAGCCCGACCACGAAACCTCTGACCGCCGCAATATCTCGATTGACATCGGTTTTCACAATCCTATGGCTAAGGAGAAGGAAGATCAACTTAGCGACATCGACCCGATTCAGGCAGATCCCCTCGCTGCCGAAGAAGAAATTTCGACCAGCGATATTGAACTGTCCCTGACCCCCTTACTCAGCAACGAGCCCGAAGACCCCGTTCAGGCCGAAATCTAATTGTTTTCCCTTTGCAAAACATATACAAATTGTAATTTTTTAGGAGGTTTATACAAAATGAAAAAGTTTTTTGAGGAATTTAAGGCATTTGCCATGCGCGGCAACGTGATTGATCTGGCTGTCGGTGTTGTCATCGGCGGCGCATTCGGCAAGATCACCACCTCCATCGTCAACGACATCATCATGCCCATCATCGGCGTTCTGACCGGCGGTCTGAACTTCGGCGACTGGAAGATCGTCCTGAAGGAAGCCGTCACCAGTCTGGGTGCCGACGGCATTGAGATCGTGGAGAAGGCCGAAGTGGCTATCACCTTCGGCAACACCATTGCCGTTATCATCGACTTCATCATCATTGCTTTCGCCGTGTTCTGCATGGTTAAGGCCATTAATGTCATGCACGCCAAGGCCGAAGCTCTGAAGAATAAGGAAGAGGAGCCCGTCGTGGAAGAGCCCGCTCCCGAACCCATCCCCGAGCCCTCCGCTGAGGAGAAGCTGCTGGCCGAGATCCGCGATCTGCTGAAGGAAAAGAACAACTGATGGACGAGGAAAAAAAGGACTTCCTGTCTCCCGAACAGAACTCCGAGGAGCCGCAGAAGGAGCCATACATCCCCGCCTCCAGAAAAAAACGAATTATCGCCTGGATCGGAGTGATCCTGATGGTCTTTTTGGTCATCATGTACACATACTCCATCGCAACCGGCGAGATTCTGAATTGGTAACATCATGGAAACCTTGATCAAACAAGGATTGGCACAACTGGGCCTGGACGAGGGTAAAGCCCCTCTCCTGGCCCGCTACGGCCAACTCCTTCTGGAAAAAAATCAGGTCATGAATCTGACCGCCATCACCGAGCCCGATCAGGTGGCCCGTCTGCACATGCTGGACTGCGCCGCCCTGTTGGGTTGCGCCGATTTGAAGGATAAAACGCTGATCGACGTAGGTACCGGCGCCGGATTTCCCGGCATGGTGCTGAAAATCATGGAACCTTCTCTGGAACTTACCCTTCTGGACAGCCTGGAGAAGCGCCTGAATTGGCTGGCCGAAGTATGCAGCGAGCTGGGCCTGACCGGTGTGCGTTTTGTCCACGCTCGCGCCGAAGAACAGGCCCTTGACCCCTCTTTCCGGGAGCAGTTCGATTTTGCCACAGCTCGTGCCGTGGCCTCCATGAATACCCTAAGCGAAATCTGCCTGCCCTATGTCAAAGTAGGCGGACAGTTTCTGGCCATGAAATCGGTGGACAGCGGCGATGAAATCAATCAGGCCGCCACCGCCGTTTCCAAACTGGGCGGGCGATTGGAAAAGCGGTTTGATTATACCATCCCCGGTACCGATGTTTGCCACCGCGTGATTCCGGTCTCCAAGGTGTCTCCCACCCCGTCCAACTACCCCCGCAGATGGGCCAAAATTCAGAAAAGCCCCCTTTGATTTTCTGCCATCTTGCACAAATAGATGTTGAAACCTTTGTGAAAATATGATATGATTTCGAAGATAATGGAGTAGTGTGCAAGCACGTTGAATTCGATGCATTTTCGCAGATACGGAGGGTTGTCATGGGCACGGTGATCGTAGTCACTTCTGGCAAGGGCGGAACCGGCAAAACCACCCTGACCGCCGGCATCTCATCCTGTCTGGCCGCCATTGGACACCGTGTGCTCTGTGTCGACATGGACATCGGTCTGCGCAATCTGGATATTTCACTTGGAATGACTGATCGCGCGGTTATGGATTTCACCGATGTGGTCCAAGGCCGCTGTTCCCTGGAGCGCGGTGCCGCTGAGCACCCCGTCATTAAAGGACTTTTCCTGCTGACTTCCCCCATGCGCCTGCCTGCCGGAAGCATCACAAAAGACCAGATGCTTGCTTTCCTGTCCGAAGCCAGAGCATCCTTCGATTATGTCATTATGGACTCCCCCGCCGGAATCGGTTCCGGCTTTCAATTGGCCACCGCCTGTGCCGACCGAGCCATTGTGGTCACCACCAATGACCCCTCGGCTCTGCGGGATGCCCAGCGCGCGGTGACCGAACTGGCACATTCTCTGCCCGAAATCCACCTGATTATGAACCGCATCCAGCCCAAGGTCATGAAACGGCTGCACACCACCATCGACGATGCCATGGACGCCGCCGGCCTTCCCCTGCTGGGCGTGGTTCCCGAAGATCCTCAGGTCACGCTGGCCCTCGGCGAGGGGCAGCCCCTTGTTCTTGCCAGCCGCCGCGGCGCCGCCGTTGCCTGCCTGAATATCGCCAAGCGAATCACCGGACAGCGAATCCCGTTAATGAAACTTCGATAACATCATCTTACAGAGAGGAATGGGTTATCTATGAATATTGCGCTGCTGAGTCACGACAACAAAAAAGAGCTCATGGTCCAGTTCTGCATTGCGTACTGCGGTATCCTGTCCAAGCATACCGTCTGTGCCACAAACACCACCGGCCGTCTGGTGGCAGAGGCCACCGGTCTGCCCGTCCATCTGTTCCTTTCTCACGCCCACGGCGGAAGCCAGCAGGTGGGCGCCCGCATTGCTTACAACGAAATCGACATGGTTATCTTCTTCTCCGATCCCAAAACCATGGAACACGACCCCGATCTGCACTATATCGCCTCCCTGTGCGATCAATACAATGTCCCCTTTGCCACCAATGTGGCGACTGCCGAAATGCTCATCCACGGCCTGGCCCGCGGTGACCTGGACTGGCGTGACATCGTCAACCCCAAATCGGCCACCTTCGCAGTGTAATTACTGCTGACTTTGTATGTTCGTACCCCCGCACCGATCGGCGCGGGGGTGCTTTTCTGAAAGGATTTGACTCTTATGGCTATGAAACCCCGTACCCTTTCCGGCTTTATGGAACTGCTGCCGGAGCGTCAGGTGCAGATGGAGCGCATCATGGAAATTCTGCGCCATTCCTACTCCCTGTATGGCTTCACGCCGCTGGACACTCCCTTGATTGAGGCCTCCGAGGTCCTGTTGGCCAAGGGCGGCGGCGAAACCGAAAAGCAGATCTACCGTTTTACCAAGGGCGATACCGACCTGTCCCTGCGCTTTGACTTGACGGTACCCCTGGCCAAGTATGTGGCGCTGCACTACAGCGAGCTGACCTTCCCCTTCCGCCGTTTCCAAATCGGTAAGGTCTACCGCGGCGAGCGCGCCCAGCGCGGCCGCTTCCGTGAGTTCTATCAGGCCGACATCGACATCATTGGTGACGGCAAACTGGACATCACCAACGAGGCCGAAATTCCCTCCATCATCTACAAAACCTTCTCCACCCTGGGCATGAGGCGGTTCCAGATCCGCGTCAACAACCGCAAGATCCTGAACGGTTTCTACTCCATGCTGGGTCTGACCGAGAAATCGGGCGACATCATGCGCACCGTGGACAAGCTGGAAAAGATCGGCACTGAAAAGGTCAAGGCTATTCTCATGGACGAGGGCATCGAGCTCACCGGTGAACAGGCAGACGAGATTCTGAAATTTATTGCCATCACGGGCAGCAACACCGAAGTGCTCACCGCGCTGGAGGGCTATCAGGGCCGGGACGAGATGTTCGACCAGGGCCTGTCCGAGCTGAATACTGTTGTCAAGTATCTGGCCGCCTTCGGTGTACCCGAGGAAAACTTCGCCGTCGACCTGACCATCGCCCGCGGTCTGGATTACTACACCGGCACGGTCTACGAAACCACGATGCTGGATCATCCCGAGATCGGCTCCATCTGCTCGGGCGGTCGATATGATAACTTAGCGGAATATTATACCGAAAAACAACTCCCCGGAGTGGGAATTTCCATCGGTTTGACCCGTTTGTTCTTCGTTCTGGAGGATCAGGGCCTGCTCAACGATGATTTGCTGACCTCTCCCGCCGATGTGCTGGTTCTCCCCATGACCGAGGATCTGTCGGCTGCCATCGGCGCCGCCACCGCCCTGCGTGAAGCAGGAGTCCGCACTCAGATCCATACGGAACAGAAGAAATTCAAGCAGAAGCTGTCCTATGCAGACAAGCTGGGCATCCCCTATGTCATCCTGCTGGGTGAGGATGAGATTGCCCAGAACAAGGTTGCTCTGAAAGATCTGACCACCGGTCAGCAGCAGCTGGTCAGCGTGGAAGAAGCCATCGACCTGGTCAAATCCGGTCTGGCGGAAAAGAATTCCGGCGCTCCCATTCGCGAAAAGTAATTCCAATTCGTAATATAATGCTCTAATTCTACAAATCGGAGTTGATTTTAATGAACATGATTCACACCGCATACCGCACTCACTCCTGTGGCGAACTGCGCCTGGAGCACGTGGGCCAGACCGTCACTCTGGCAGGCTTCATGGAGAACGTCCGTGAAGTGGGCCAAAACTTCGCCTTTGTCATTCTGCGTGACTTCTACGGCACCACCCAGGTGGTGGTCGAAACCGAGGAGATGATGCAGATTTTCAAGGGCCTGAACAAGGAATCCACCGTGGCTGTCACCGGCACCGTGCGCGAGCGCGATTCCAAGAACCCCAAGCTGCCCACAGGTGACATCGAAGTGGTGCCCACCAAGGTGGAAGTGCTGGGCCGCTGCCGTCACAACGAGCTGCCCTTCCAGGTCAACCGCAGCCGTGAGGCCGATGAGACTGCCCGTCTGAAGTACCGCTATCTGGACCTGCGCAACCCCGAGGTCAAGAACAACATCATCCTGCGCTCCAGCGTGGTGGCCGCTCTGCGCGCCTCCATGATCGACCATGGCTTCATGGAAATCACTACCCCCATTCTGACCGCTTCCTCCCCCGAGGGTGCCCGTGACTATCTGGTTCCCTCCCGCAAGCACCCCGGCAAGTTCTACGCTCTGCCCCAGGCTCCCCAGCAGTTCAAGCAGCTGCTGATGGCCTCCGGCTTTGATAAGTACTTCCAGATTGCCCCCTGCTTCCGCGATGAGGACGCCCGCGGCGACCGCTCCCCCGGCGAGTTCTATCAGCTGGATATGGAAATGGCCTTCGCCGGTCAGGAAGACGTCTTTGCCGTTCTGGAAGACGTGCTGCCCCCCATCTTTGCCAAGTACGGCAAGTATGACATTGCCTCCAAGGCCCCCTTCCAGCGCATCCCCTATCTGGAGTCTATGGAAAAGTACGGCTCGGACAAGCCCGACCTGCGTATCGACCTGACCGTTCAGGACGCCACCGAGCTGCTGGGCAGCTGCGGCTTCGGTCCCTTCGAAGGCAACGTGGTCAAAGCGGTTGTAGTTACCGGCTTTGAGGGTACCCGCAAGCAGATCGACGGCCTGTGCAACGAAGTGGAAGTCCAGTCGGGCAACAAGGCCTACTGGTTCCGTTACGATGAGAACGGTGAGATCGTCGGCGGTATCGCCAAGTTCATTCAGCCCATCAAGGACGCCGTTGTGGAAGCTCTGGGTCTGGAAAAGGGCTGCTTCGTGGGCCTGACCTCCGGTGCCAAGCTGGCCGCTCAGAAGACCGCCGGCGTGCTGCGCAACAAGCTGGGCAATTTCTGCCCCGACCACATGGACAAGGAACGCTACGAGTTCTGCTGGATCGTGGACTTCCCCATGTATGAAATCGGCGAGGAATCCGGTGAGCTGGAATTCTGCCACAATCCCTTCTCCATGCCCAACGGCGGTGCTGAGATTCTGAAGAAGGCCCAGGCCGGCGAGGTGGATCCCCTGTCCATCACCGCATGGCAGTACGATCTGGTGTGCAACGGCGTGGAGCTGTCCTCCGGCGCCGTACGTAACCACGATCCCGAGATCATGATCGAGGCCTTCAAGATGGTCCGTCTGGGCGAGGACGATGTCAAAGCCAAGTTCCCCGCCATGTACAACGCCTTCACTTACGGCGCTCCCCCCCATGCCGGCATCGCTCCCGGTGTGGACCGCATGGTCATGCTGCTGGCCGGTGAGGACTCCATCCGTGAGATCATCCCCTTCCCCATGAACAAGAACGCTCAGGACCTGATGATGGGCGCTCCGAGTTTTGTCGAGCAAAAACAGCTTGACGAACTCAA
>RHMF01000332.1_pt1 | contig 25708 bp, 36 predicted proteins | sample 5365151 | NCBI WGS metagenome assembly RHMF01 (sample SAMN10266501, study PRJNA497801) | feces metagenome | isolation source: feces | host: Bos taurus | place: China: Prairie of Fairy Mountain | collected 2017-08-14 | reverse complement strand
TCGGATGTTCCCGTCCAGATAAGGGCCGCCTGCTTTAACCCACGCCCTGCGCACTCTTGACTCGTATTCCTTCGTTTTCTTCGGCGTATAAGCTCTTCCCTGTCTTGTGAATCTCGGTCTGCCCTTGCCTACCGGATCGCCTTCTATTGTCACTCTCATCAGAACGGGATATCACTTTCGTCGATGGACTCGAAGCCGTTCAGCACTTCGGCGCTCAGCTGTGTCTGCTCCGGTTCTCTCTTTGGCTCGTCCTTCGAGCCGATGAACTCGAAGCGGTCCGCGATGACTTCGAACGTGTAGCGCTTCTGTCCGTCCTTCTCATAAGTGTCCGTCTGGATGTGTCCATGCACCGCCATCTGTCTGCCCTTTGTCATATACTTGCTGATGGTCTCTGCGGTCTTTCCAAAAGCGATGCACCGGATAAAGTCTGCGCCGGCGTCCTTCTTCATGCGGTCGACCGCAAGCGTGAAATTACATACCGCCATCTCACTGGTGGTATATCTCAGCTCCGGGTCTCTGGTCAGCCTGCCAATCAAAACTACGCTATTCATTGTTACTCCTTTCGGTTAATTTGAGTCTGTCGCCCAGCTCCAGCAATAGGTCTTCTGCCGGGTTCCGGAGCGACGGTGGTATACGTTCTGCTTTGGATATGCTTTCCGTTCTCTCTTCGAACATGGTTCGGAAATGCCCGCGCTCAATGGATATATTCTCTGACATACAGATATTGTTCCACCCGATAGACTCCACGCACTGTCTTGTGGTAGGGCTCATGCTCTCAAGCGCGGCCTGCTTGTTCCATGCACCGTATTTCGATATCGCTCTTGTTACTTCGCCCCATCCGCCTGCCCAGTCCAGCGCCATTGTCGGGTTCGACAGCTGAACGGCTCCGGAGCGGATCTCGGCAATGCTCGGCGGCCATTTCTCGGTGGCGATCCAGCGGGACACAACGTTGCTGACCGTCTGATAGTCAAGATCCTGAAGGGACTCGGCCCATAAGTTGCTCATTACCGCAGCTTCTTCTTTCGACTGACTCTGATAGCTGCGCGGATATGCTACCTTCAGAACCGCCAGCATCTTGATCGTTTCCGCGTTTGTCATACGCTCGCTCCTTTCTCCATGTCCTGAAGCAGGTCCAGGAATACATTTCCGGTTCCGGATGAATGCGGACTGTCTCTGTTGTCGTAGTTCCCGTCGAGTATCTTGGCCATGTTCGCGTCTTTTATCATCCAGTCAAATGTTGCGCTCCAGTTTCTGTCATTCTTTCCCTTTAGGAAGTCAGACTCTTCCGCCTTTTGGAACACTGTCTCGAAGTCCTTCATCGTGTATCCGGTTCTCATTCTTGCCTTTACAGCCTGTTTTCTCTTTTGAGACATGATGTTAATTCTTGGGAACGAAACGCACGTCTGGTTGAACATCCGAAGGACAGCATCGTAGTCCGGCAGACTACTAGGCATTACTTTAGTAATGCTAATAATGTCGTTAGACTCATTATCATTTTCATATTCATTATCAGTATCATTATCAGTATCATTATCAGTATCATTATCAGTATCGGGTTTCTGTGGGTTTGTTTCGCCCCCCACTGGGTTATTGTGGGTACCCACTGGGTTTTCTAAAAACCCACTGGGTTTCTGTGGGTTATTGTGGGTTTTCGGTCTGCCGCCCCTTTTCCCGTTTTCTTTGTTGCGTTCAACCTGCTTCCAGTACTTCTCTGCGTCGTCTTCCATCTTGGCCCGCATCATCTCGAATACGGCTGACAAAACAGGGTCGTTGACACTGCTTTCGCCGGTTTTCTGATAAGCGTAGATTGCTTGTATCAATTCTCCGGCTTTCTCGGCAGGCAGGTTTTCGAATATGTCTCCCCACATCATGTGCATTACAAATGATTGCTTTTCTGCCATTACAAATAATTCCTTCCGAATACTTCCATCCACTTATCGTGGTCGTATCTGCGTTCAAACTCTGTCTGCGCTATGCGCTTCAGGTATCGGTCAAGATTAATGTCCTGATGCACTCCGATGTTTCCAGTGTGGTGTTCCATGCACAGCCACACCTTTAAGCCGTATTTCTCGGAGTTCTTTCGACCTGGGCTTCCGAATATGATGTGATGACTATGCAATCCGGAAACCCTTCCGCAGATATAACATTTCTTCTCATTCTGAATGATGCTGTCCATCCCATGCCTCCAATGCTGCCTGCACTTCCGACGGGATCGGGAGCGGAATATCCAGCTCCCGCATCTCATCAATTGCCCCGTCGATCAGACGGCTCATTTCTGCTGTGTCATAAGTGCTGGAGCCGAAGAACACCTGCATCTGTATTGCCGGTTTACCGTTGACTTTAACGATGCCCAGCTCCATACATTCCCGCCATTGCTTTTTTACTGCGTCCACCATTGAAGGTTTGACACAGATGTACGTTGACTTTCCATAGTCTCTCAACAGGCTCAGATACACCGACCAGCGGTCTCTCCGGAGTGCCTTTGCTATTTCATCAACGCAGTGCCAGAACAAGGCATTTGCGGATAAGGACCGTCCCTTTCGATGCCGTGCAATTTTGACCCGCAGTTCCCTGCCCTGCATCTTCTCCAGCTCTTCTGCCGCTTGCGGGCCGGTGGACATAGTAAAGACGGTCTCTCCGCCGACTATGCCCAGCCCGACAAGTTTAGCCTTTATTTCCACCGTACAAGATGCGGAGAGCATCTGCGTGCTGTTCGATGGTCATTTTTGACGGGTCACTGCAGCCGACCTGCGCGCAGATAGCTTTTACTTTCTCCATGTCTTTATTGCATGCCGCGAACAGGCTTCTTTTTTCCTTATCGGAAACTGTCTTTGTAAGGTCGAAGAACTTGCCTTCTTCCGACTTGTACTGGTCCGGATCCTCGCCGGTGATAATTTTGTACGCCTTTAAAAGTGCATATTTGTCGGAGTAGGTCATGGCTTTGCCTGGTGCCTTGTCCTGCGGATCCACGCCGTCCCCGTAGGAAACAATGTCAACGTATTCCTCCGGGCTTTCCATGTTCACGAACCGGTAAGTGGTTTTCACCCGCATGAACTGCTTCTGTGTTTTGGTAACGTTGCCTTTGTATTCCCGCTCAGACTCCATGATCTGACTGGAAACAATATCACGGTCCACCGGATAGGAGTAAACCTTGTGCTTTACTTCCAGCGGTCTGACAGCCGCCAGAACGTCCGCTTCACCGACTGCCTTATAACTGGACCGGCCTTCACCGACGGACAGGTTTTCGGCAGTAAGCTCTGCCGTGATAGCGCTCATTTTCTCAAAGATGTTCATATTACCCTTTCCTTTCCCCAGAAGATGCCGTTCGGCTTCCAGCTGTATATAATGTCGTATTCGCAGTGGGTGACAAACCCCAGGTCGTCCTTAGTGTAGTTGTAGGACGGGATGAGATATTCAATTAAGTCTTCGTACTGCTCTTCTATCTCTATCTCTTCCGGGCAGAGCGCCTGCCCTGTGAATATCGTGTCGCCGTCAAGGTCGATATCTTCTTCTTCACGTCCATAGGAGTAGAACAGCTTTCCGTCTAACAGGAATTCATCTTCCGAGTGGTCGTAAATGTATTTGTCAATTTTATCGAGTTCTTTCTCGATGCTTTCGTAAACTTCTCTGGTCATATCTAACCTTTCCGCATCCGCCCTGCACAGAGTCCCGCTGTGGCGGCGTCCCTGTGGATGTCCGCCCGGCAAAAGAATGTGTTGCTGTACTCTTAGAAAAGACGATGTTTTAACGGATATGCCTGCAGGACTCCCTGCGGGACGGATGCCCTACCACACCGCCCCGGAAGGGCCAACACCCAGCTTCCGGCTGAAAAGAAAACCAAGGTGATCGCAAACAAAAGACCGGCTCGCTTGCGGCGGATTAAACTCCCCGGAGAGAGTGAAAGGAGGCCCGCCTGAGGTGTTGGCTTTCCCCGAACGGTGTGGTATAATGAATTGTGCATTTATATTTCTGAGCTGGCGTTTGTGATTCGCGCCGGCTCTTTTTTTATCTGGCCCGTTCCCAGAACCAGTACGCTGCGGCTCCGGCCAGCGCGATCACCAGCAGACCTTCCCCGCCGATCGAGTCATATCCGCGGACGAAGTGCCCCAACTTGTAGAGCACTTCCACGCCGATACAGGTTGCTTCTGCCAGTAATATCCGGCGCGCCCACTTCAGGAAGCGTGCGTGTCTGCGGTTCTTTTTCACTTCCAGTTCGCGCTCGTTGTTCTGCTTTTCGCTTTCCTTGAATTTACTCCAATACCATGGTTCCATTTTGATGTTTTCCATTTCTCTCTCCTATCTGATAAACCCTACTGCATTGATACCGGACACCTGATTCGCTATCTCTCTTCCGATGGCGGTGTGGCTGTTGCCCGTCACATTGATGCGTTCCAGGTGCCCGCCCGGATATTCGATATGTACCAATTCAAGATGTCTGTCACGGTCGATGGTGTAGATGATCCTGTCGACCGTTCTGTCAAGCTCATACGCCTCGCTCAGCAGGTCGACGAACCTCTTCTTTTCTGCATAAACATCTGTAATATTCATCATGCTCCCTCCTTCAGGCCGCGGATCCACAGGTCTACGACATCTGTCAACAAGTAATACCGCCCTTCGAAGGCCGGCAGCCCTTCCAGCTTCTTCTTGGCGTGCCGATGGCTGATGCCGAGAAACTTTGCGAACTGCGCGGCCGTTATCACCTGCGCGCCGTCCGTGACGCGCTGGAAGCTCCGGATCAGTGCCTGTCTGTCTGTGCTGTCCATCGTTGCCCCCTTTCTTCAAAATTGCGTTTACGCAATATCCTTACTAAAAAAAATATCAATAGGCGATTCAAGATTCAGGATATCGCAGAGCATCTGAATTTCCAGCCTTGTGAATTCGCTGATTCCGTTAACCTTTCTGTAAAGCGTGGAAATGTCTATTTCTAATGCAAGTGCAAGGTCTTTATAGTTTTTTCCTGCCAGTTTCATGGCCGCTTCAAACTTCCTTTTGCTGAACAATTGTCTCACCTCCTTTTCGTTTTGAATTTGCGTTTACGCAATTTTATTATACCGCATCACAGCATAATGTCAATGCGTTTACGCAAAATATATATTTTTATCTCTCCTTCGAATTGCATTTTCGCATTGTTTCATATATGATATTACTGTGTTTTAATTGGTTTTGTGTTTGCGAAAAGAAGGTGTGAAAATGGAAATAAAAGACATTTTGAAGAATAGAAGAATAGAGCTCGGATATACACTGGATGACATCGCCGCACAGGTCGGTGTCAGCCCGCCCACCGTGTCCCGCTGGGAGCGCGGAGATATTCAGAACATGAAAAGAGACAAGATCGTGAAACTGGCGAAGGCATTAAACATCTCTCCGGCCGTGATAATGGGTTGGAACAATGGCGAGTCCACGCTGTCCAACATCCGCAACCTGTCCGCTCCGGATGCCTATGCGGTGCCGGTGCTCGGACGCATCAGCTGCGGGAACGGGTGCTTCACGGAAGACAGCTTCGATGGATATTTTGTTTTGGACCGGTCTATCCGTGCGGACTTCTGTCTGGAAGCGCGTGGCGACTCCATGACGGACGCCGGCATTGATGATGGGGATAAGGTATTTATTCGGAAATGCGAACAATACGAAGATGGAAAGATATACGGCGTGATCGTGAAGGGTGAAGACCTGGCTTCGCTGAAGAAGGTATATCACGTGGACGATAAAGTGATGCTGCAGCCGTGCAACGCGCAGTATCATCCGCGGATCCTGCCGGAAGATGATATATTCATTGTCGGTGAGTGCGTGGGCGTTTACAAGGCGATGTAGGTGATGCCATGAGAAAATACAGATACAGAAAAGACTTCACGGTCGACGGTAAACGGTACACCGTCCGGGCCGACACGAAAAAGGAACTGATTGAAAAAGAGATACAGAAGAGAGTACAGATAGAGACCGCCCCGCCCGTCAGCTCCAGCATGACCCTGCGCAGTGTGTGGACACATACAAGGCGCACATGCGGGAAGATACAAGGAAGGAGTTTGTCCGCGTCATCGAAAAGCATATTCTGAGCCACATCGGCGATATGAAGTTAAAGGACATCAAGCCGATACACTGCCAGCGCGTCATCAACCTGCAGGCGGGCATGAGCAAGACGCAGATAGACTCCGTATACCAGGCGATGAACTTCCTGTTTAAACACGCCGCATCGAACGAATTAACGCCGAAGAACCCCGTTGAAGGGATTACCCGCCCAACGGGTTTAAAGGGGCGCAGAAGGGCTCTCACGGCCTCTGAGCGGTATCATTTCATCAGGGTAGGATACACCGACCGCAGATATTACATGTTTTTGCTCATGATACTCTGCGGATGCCGCCCCGGCGAAGCTGCGGAAGTAAAGGGCAGTGACATCGTCATGGTCAAGGGATACCCGATGCTGCACATCCGTGGGACCAAGACAGCGAACGCGGACCGGATCGTCCCGATCCCGGACGAACTGTATCAGGTCATAAAGGAAATACCGCAGGACGAGTATATCGCCGTGTCCCAGCGCGGGCATATAGTCACCAAGACCACCAAACGCAGAGTATGGGCATCTTATTGCCGGAACATCAACCTTTCGATGGGATGCAAGACCTACCGAAACGCGCTGGTGCCGCCGCTGCCGCTCGCTCCGGACCTGGTGCCGTATTGTCTCCGGCATGAGTACTGCACAGAGCTTGCCAGACAGGGCGTGGACATCCGGACCGCGCAGAAACTGATGGGGCATTCGGACATCCGGCTCACTGCGAACATCTACACCAATTTAAACAATGATGACATCGTAGAAGTCGCCAAAATGATGCAGGGTGCCGCAGGGGTGCCGCACCAAAAGGTACAAAAAGGTACAAAAAAGGCATCTGAAATTTAGTTTGACAACCAAATAAAAAACCACCGGAACGTTGCAATTCCAGTGGTTTCAACGTGGTGGTCTGTGCGGGGCTCGAACCCACGGCATCCTGGTTGTGACGCAAAGTTTCTTCGTTGAAATTCCAATGCTTTTCATGCAGGGTGCCGCACCGTTGCCGCAAATAAAAAAAGGGGAAGGCCATAATAGCCTTCCCTGTTTCTTTTATTCATTTCTTAGAATTGTACATCACCTGCGCAGCCATCTCCCGTGTCATCGGGGAACGCCACTCGGAGTCGTCTTTGAATATGCCATTCGACAGCGCCCACCTGCGGGCCTGTTCTGACCACTGGGACGGTGCCTTCTTCCGGAGCTTGTCAAAATACACTTCCGCACACTTGATGCAGAAATTCTCATCTTTCAGCAGTTCCTTCTTGATTTCTTCGATAGTCATTTCCGGCTCCTTTGCTTTATATCGCTTGTAGTTGCTCTGATATCCGAACGTACCGACAGTGTTATAGCCTTTATCCTTCCAGTAGACTTTCTTTCCGCGCGCGTCGAGATGTACCCACGTGCTGTACATGCCGATGCCGTGCTTCGGATAGTTGTCTTCCAGGTATCCGGCCACTGCCCACGTGGGGACATCCTTAACCTTAAAGTCCGCAGCTGTTCCTTTGACGTGCTGGGAACCGGAAGCGCCGCCAACAGCTTTGTTGTGTGAAGGTGTCCGGTATCCGCTGGTGATTGTAATGGGCTTTCCAAAGTAGTTCCGGACAGCTTCTAAAATGTCCACGGTCTCCTGACAGATAAGGATCCTGTCTGTGTTATCGTGGCACCTGAACTCCCAGACCCTGAAATGCTCGGTGAGCTGTTTTGTTCCGTCCTTCGACAGTGAGTACTCCTTAACGGCCATCGTCCACGTCAGTCCTTTCGTCGATGAGCTTTTCCAGTTCCGCGATCTTTTTATTCAGCTCTTCCAGCGAGTCTTCCTGCAGGGCGTCGTTCACGTTGTTGATAGTGCGCTTGACGAACCCCGGTAAAGGCACGCCCAGCTTGTCAAGGTTCTCGATCACGGACACCGTCTCCATAAATACGATATAAATGACGATGCCGGACAGGATGTACTCCGGTAAATTCATCCCGAAGGTAAACAGTATCCCCATGACTATGATAGCGATCTCGCCGACCTTTTTCCCAAGACCGGCCCGCATGATGGCGCTTTTGAAGTCCTTCTGTACCACCGCGTTGGTCACTCCTGTGACCACATCGATCGCCATCATCGCGCATGGGATGAGCAGCATCCATCCGAATGATGCGAAATGTACCGACTCAAGTAATTCCTTTAATTCCATGGCGTTCTCCTATTCTCCTCAAGTAATGGTCAGATAAGCAATGTACGGGATATGGTCACTCGACAGCTCACTATAAACATTAACTCTTTCCGAGTAGTTAATAGCGATATTCCCACTTGTGATGATATTATCCATGTACCTGATATCGCTTGACGGCGTGTCTGACGCGAAGTCGGCGCTGTTATAGCTGTACGTCCATTCATACGGCAGATACCCGCCATTGGCTATCTTGAAGCCCTCATCCGTGAACTCTGCGTAATCGCTTTCATACCCTGTCTGACAGTTGAAATCCCCGAACAGAATAAAATACTCCTTATTCTGCACTATGGCGATTAATTCCGCTCTCTCTGTCGCTCGCAACGCTTCCTTGTCCGAGCCTGCGTTCGGGGTCAGATGACAGCTCGCAATAAATATTGCTCTGTCGTTGATGTTGATGTATCCGGTGGCTACCTTCCTCCCAGTTGACAGCGTGACTGTATCTCCGGCATTGATCTTATATTTTGACTTTAGGCATACGTTCCCGTCGTTGTCGATCGGACTGTACCCTAACGGGCTGAAGATGATATCATGTGTGTTTTTAGTCCCAGTCCCGCTTGCAACGTCTAAATACTTGTTACACTCCTGCAGTCCAATAATGTCGCACATTTGCTCCGAAAAGAACCGTTTATAATTAGCTAACTTCTCGTCGTAATCCACGGACAGATATTTAGGGTCTACGCCATAGCTGAACCTGCCGATGTTGTACGTCATTACTTTGAGTTCGAAAGGATGGGCTGTGTATGAGCGATGATAGAGAATCTCCATCCCCATTTGGATTATATCGGACGCATACACAGGAATGTTGTTCGAGCTTGTGTCGCTTTGATTTCTTATAATTACTCTCAAGGTTTTAACACTGTCAACAACAACAAATCTGCCCCATGTGTATGTTGCATTTCCAACTATTGGTCTATTGTCTACATCGAACGCATAAAAGGCAAACGCATACTGCGTATTGTTCATTCTGAGCAGCAAGGTTGTAGGTGATTCGAATACAATCTCGGTACTGAGTCTTCTGACGTTTGACGAGCGCGCAGAAGAGTAGTCTGCTAACGATGCCCATGTCTTTTGTTCCCATGTTGCCTGCATGGCGATATTCTGATATCCGTGCTCTATCTGCTCAATGCCTTTTAGTCCTAAAATAGAGCGGTCAACTTCAACCTTGATGCCGCTTGTGAATATCTCGTCCGGCGTGATATCCGAATCATCGCTGTGCCGAACGCTGATAAACAGCATGCACTTCCCGCTTGCCGGAATTTCTGTCCTTCCAGTCTGCCAGTTGGCATTAGACTGTATCCTTGTCGTTCCCGTGCTGTCGAACAGCCCGTACACATATTCAAAACCCTGGAGCGTCCTGTCGATCGCTACAACGTCATTAACGTCCAGCGTAACGCAGTTTCTGATCCTCTTAGAACTTGTGTTGGGAGTGTGAACAGACCCGATATTGCCGTATCCGCCCTGCACCCAACTTCCACCGGCAACTCCGTCGCCGGAGAACTTGCTGGCGATAATTGTATCAGCATCCCCGTCCACTATCTTTAATTTAGTTCCGCCGATGGTGAGCGTTTTCATTGGCACTGTTGACATGTATACGCCTCCTTATTCAACTATTTCCCAGCCATACACGCCCGGCTCCCATACGTTGTTATCCACGGTGGATATCCACGTATGTCCGTTGTGGGCAACTTTATCGCCCTTCATGTAAGGGTTCGTGCTGTCCGGTTGCACCCACTCAGGAATGACTTCGGGATCCGGAATCAACACCCTCGCCCACAAGGAAACCGCATCGACCGGATTCCAGTCTGCCTGTGAAGTATGCCCTTGCAGACACTTGTACAGTTTCGATTCGTACTGCACCCTGTCGCCTGTCTGATATGCCGTGTCTGTTTTCCATGCCTTGAACAATTCGGGAACAGCGTAAGCATCTGCATCTGTCATAGGCAGTGCCAGTTCCTCAATCTTTTTGCGTAAAATTCGTGCGTGTGCTTTCGTAATCATTCCTGTTCTCCTGTGAGGATTGCAAGTACCTCTTCTGCCGTTGGTTCGGGTTCTTCGTATTCACTGTCGTCTTCAACAAGTTCCCATACCTGTAATATATCCTCGCTTCGGTCTTGCCATTCATACACCGCTTTGAATCCTTCCGCTGACGGTTGCTCTGTATATGTCAGTGGCTTATCCCCATCACGGTATTTTTTGTGCTTAATAAGTTGATTGTTAATCATTACACCGTATTCTGTTGTCATAAAGCACCCCCTGTAAACGTGCCTGTTCCTGCATTCGTATAAAACTGATTGTTTGCCACATCGTAGAATCCAAGCACATTATCAGAGTTTCGCATACACGGATACATCTCACGAACGATGGTATCTCCTTCAGTGCATTTGAAGTAGTAAATCTTTGACGATGATAACTGTCTTGAATTTGCCCCTGTTGTTCTTCCAAAAAGGATATTGTGTATCGAACTGTCTTCAACCACACTGCTATCAGCGATGGCGCTTATTTTTATATAATCCTCTGGCAAGTAATCATGCATATACAGTCCGTCGAGTTTTACGCAATAATCACGTAAAAGTTGCCGTCCGAGATCTGAAGCAAACAGAGAGATATTATAATTCACATAGTTTGCAGTCCCGAATCTAAAGTAGAAATAGCTACTATTGACTTGGAAGAATGCCCCACACCCTGTCGTCAGATTGTTTCCAAAGATATTCGTTGTACTGCCGGATTCAACTCTGAACTTGATGTAATAAGTTTGATTCGCCTTCGTGTATAAACCTGTGTCGATATACTGCGTACCACTCGATTCAAGATACTCCATCTGCGTGTATCCGCTTGGCAACGGACTTCCACCACCGCCCCCACTGACATTAACCGTCAGACTGTTTATCAGCGTTGTGTCCACCGTACCGTTTTGCGTTACCGTATCGCTGGTCTGCGCTACAAGCGCACCGTTTGACACTACCTTGCCTTCGTCTGAAGCACTGTAGGAATTAGGTACGTTCACGCTTGCGTTTGCATACCCGACCACATCATGCGTGCCGTTTGTGTTGATGTTCTTCGTTCCTGTGTCCACTGCCGAAGCAGGCACGTTAACGTTAATCTCTGCACTGGCATAGTCTGTGACATCTTCCGTGGTAGTGCCGTTCTGTGTGATGGACACCTGCTTTGTTCCCGTCGGGATGATATACGATGATGGGATAGGGTTGACTGTCACCCGCGACAGCGCATCATATCCCGTGTCAGGGTCGACGTTCTGCTCGGAAGTCGTCGGAGTAACCGTCTTGGTCTGATAGGTTGGAGAGCTTCCGCCAATATCCCCGATCGCGTCCGCCATCTCCGCCGGAGTGAATGTATCCTGTGTCCCTGTCTTGGCACGAATCGCGTCGGCAATATCTTCAAGATAGGACTCTGTTATCATAACTTTCGACATTATCCCACCCCCTAATACTCTTCGTTATCCGCGTCGGTAACGTCGTTCCACGCGATCAATGTAACATTTCCTTCACCATCGTGCTCGACGCCGAGGGTCAGGTTCTGTAAAATCTCTGGGTGGTCCTCAAGGTATTCCAACGTGACAGCTTCGATTTCCCTGATGGCAGAATCACTCTCTACTGTGTCCGCATCGAGCGCCGCTCTCTGGACGTCCAGAATGAAGGTCGCCGTGATCATGTCACCGGAGCTGTCGGTGATGGAAATTTCAAAAGGACATCTGCCTGCGACCGGAGTCATCTGCTCGGTAAGCTGGACAGTCACCGTCTTCAGGCTGTAGCTGCACTGCGCTTCCGCGGAATACCCGTTCCCGTCCGGTTTTGTGCCGCGGACAACGCAGTCCGTATAATTGAGCGGGATCTCGAAGGACCCGAGCCGGGAGTACAGTTCGAACACCAGCACGGCGTCGGTCTGGTATTGTTTGACATGGACCACGGTCTTGGGGCCGCCCGGGATGATGTCTAATCTATGAGTCTGAGTGATCATTTAATCCCTCCTGCAATTAAAATATCGGACAGCTTCGGCTTCAGGAGCCCGATGCCGAGCGTCTTGTACCGGTTCCGCAGAACATCGTATTCCGTCTTGACGATGCGCCCGGAATACATCACTCCCACCGGTCCATGCACCACGGTCAGCTCGTCGCAGAGCCCTATCAGCGGATACTGGACAGTGTTGTTGTGGTCCATCTGCCACAGCGGTGCGAAGGCCACTTCAATGTTGATGCTCTCCGTCTCCGTCACGTTCTTATCAACGTAAGCTTTCCCCTTGGCCACGACCTGCGCCTTGGATGGCTGGTCGGTGAACTCGCCCTGCTGGAAGTCCGATGTGACATCGAGCACGATGTTTCTCGGGTACGGCATGCTGTCAGCGAATGCCGGGACAGTGACCGGAGAGTCAGCGACAACGACCACGTCCTGCGCTGTGTCCCCGCTTCCGACGGTGCCCCGCCAGTACGGGAGCACGCCCGTGTAGATGCCTTCCCGGCTCTCTTCGTATTTCAGTTCGGTCAGGTCCTTCCCATACCGGATGACCATGCCCGTGTCCTGCCCGCGTTTGCCCCTAAGGATAGCGCTGTACCAGTCAAACTCCCAGGTCCCGCCATACATGTCTAATAATGAGCCTTCCTTGCCATAGAGCACCGACTTCAGCGATGCCGGCTCTTTCAGCTCAAACACCGCCTTATCGGCTTTGTCGGTGGACACGCTGAAAGGACACGTCCCGACAATTTTAGCCTTGACGGCGTCAATGGCTGCACCGGCAGTGATATAGGACGAGTTTGTCACAGGTTTCACGGGGATGAACCCCATTCTATAACTGATATGCTCCGCCACGATCTCGACAGTACTCTCCAGCGTCTTTCTGATATTGACGATCTCGAACGGCTGAGAGCGCATGGTGTCGCTCGGCTTGGCGAGTATCTGACACCCCAGCTGAATGTCTTCGAAGTGGATCCCCGCCACAGGGTAAGTCATCGCCAGCTCATAGATGCCGTTCCGTTCCTCTGTGACTATACACTCCACAGCGTCCGAAAGCCTTCCGATGCCGTTGGTGTCGTACAAGGTTTCTTCCGGCGGAAACAGAATAGGAATCATAACGTCCACCCGCTTTCGGCATGGACTGTTTTATAGATATATCCAATCATATCGTCCACCACCTTGGTATCACTCGGATATTCGGCATAGTGGCTACTTCCCGCATGATGTAGTTGTATCCCGGACGTATCACCGGAAGGTCTTCGCCCAGCCACACGCCGGAATTAACGCTTATCTTCTCGCCGTCTTCGAACTTGTAGGCTTCGCCGGACTCACAGTCGATATATAAAGGATTGCCGAGCGAAGATATCGAAGAGTTGACAAGGCCCGTGTCGATGTATCTCTTTTCGCTTCCTTTCACGGCATCCGAAACGTCCACTGCGGACATCTCCACGCCATCCGTTAAAAAGTCGATATCCACCGATATCCCTACTGTAGTGTAGGTCGCTTCCTGCGTCTGCCTGTCCGTGTATTCCACCCGCACGGACAGGCTCTTGGTCCACGACGACGCGACACCGGCCGCGAAGTAAGCATCCGGCCACTGCGCGGTGACTGTGATGTATCCGTCCTGATCGATCTCGATGTTGGTCACAACGACTCCATAGCTCAAAGATGCTTCCTGTACCGTTGCCGTGATCGTGCCCGGAGTGGCATCATACACTATGAAAGTGGTCTGCCATACAAAGTCTGTGTACGCTGCGTCGCCGATGTTGAAAGTGTTATTTGTGAAAAACGCATAAAGCGTGTCATCGGTGTCGACCATCGAATATCCTAATATCTTGACTCTGCCGAGTGTTCTGTCTTCCACGCGGATGGTCCGGTCGTCAATAGCCAGTTCCCCATATCCCCAGACCTTCAGGAGCGGGCTTGCCGGGAACAGTGTCGGGTTCTCAAAAGTGGTTGGGTTCACATATTCTGTTTCCCCGGACAACAGGTACCGCTGTGGCTTGCAGTCAAATTCCAGTTTGAATTCTCCGGCGCGCTTGTACTGCACCGGGTCGACTTCCAGCCCCGACTTATAGACCGCCATCCGGAACTCTTCCGGATGATAGGTGTCTGTCAGCCTGAGATATCCGCGCTTCGACATCAGCGCGGCGCGGAAGCCCGCTAACTGCTCGGCGAAGTCGCTGTCTGAGTTCGCCGCGAAAAACACGGTGTATGTAACAGGGATGTTCTCGAAGGTGTCATCATCCAGGAACAACGTCCCGTTTCTGCCGGGGACCGTCACGGTTTCGCCGCGGCGGGCCGGAGCATTGAACGCAGCCTGCCCGTCGATATAAAACCCATAAGTCCAGCTGCTGATGTCGTCAAACATTAAATGGTTCAGTAACCCCATGCAGCCCTCCTTCTCTTGGCGTCGTTAACAAGCCGTCTCTCGACTTCTTCCGCCAGTTGCTTCACGTCCATGCCATCACTGGCATACACATTGATGGTGATAGTGTCGCCGCCGGTCCCTTCAGCTATCTTATCCATTTTCTTCCAGAACTTGTCCAGCGGAACGACCGCTTCCGGTCCGGCTTCACCGACGCCGATCACGGACGGCGCATCAAAGATACCGCCCTTGGCGTGCCAGCTCAGTTTGAAAGTCGGCACTTTGACGCCCAGCACTTCCTTCGAGCCGGTTTCGATCTTCGGCAGTTTGATGTTAGACATGATCTTGCCGATAGAGATAGGGAACAGGCTCTTGATCTTATTCACGATGCCGCGCAGTGTGGTCAGCGCGCTCTCGATAGGCTTAGTGATAGCCGTCTTGATGCTGTTCCATGTCGCCGATACAGAATTTCTGAGTGAGTTTAACGCATTAGTAACAGCTGTCTTGATGTTGGTTACCGCCGTAGAAATAGCGGTCTTGATATTGTTCCACGTGTTTGAGATGGTGGTCTTCATCGTATTGAAAGCGTTAACGACCGCCGTTTTCATCGATGTGAATTTCTCAACGACCCACGTCTTCATCGCCCCGAACGTGGCAGATATATCAGCCCCCAGCTGTTTTGCGCCCGCCTTGATCTGCTCCCAGTGCGTATAGAGCGCTACGCCCGCCGCGATCAGCACCCCGATAATTGCGACCGCGATCAGGATCGGTGCCGTGAGCATGCTGAAGAGCCCGATGATGGCGCCAAGTCCTGATGCCAGCATGCCAAACATCATGAGCACAGGACCGAGTACCGCCAGGATCGCCACGAACGCAAGCGCGAACTCCGCGATCTTCGGGTGCTCGCTGAAATACGTGATCAGCTCCTGAACCTTCGGAAGGACATGTTCCTGCAGATACGCGACGAACTTGGCCAGTGCCGGCAGCAGGATAGCGCCCATCTGCTCGCCCATGTCGCCGAGCTCGTTCTTGGCCTGCTGTATCTTGCCGGCGTCGGTTTTAGCAAACTCTTCGTTCATGTGACCGACGTTCTGTGTTACCACTTCAGCCAGCATGGCGGCTCTCTCTTCTTCGGTGCCATATTTGAGCACTTCTTCCTGCGCTTCGGTGAAAGTGATGCCTGCTCTCTTCAGGGCTCCGGCCTGTCCCATTAACGCCTTTCCGAACAGGTTAGCCAGGCTCGTGGCGTCTTCCTGCGTGCCGTTCAGGCCCTTCTGCTGAACTAACAGGTTGTTTAATGCCGGCAGTAACGTATTAACCGTCTCCGGCATACTTGCGTAAGTCGCCAGCTGCTGAGCGCCGGCTAATTGTACTTCGTCACCAACGACACCGAGCTTCTGCTGGGCGGCTGCCAGTTTAAAAGTGCTTTGTGCGGCTTTTTCGTCAACGCCCATGCGGGACTTGTATATTTCGATGAGCTTATTTTCCGCCTGTGCCTGCTTCTCCGACATCTTAATAAGCTTCATGCCGGCAGCGACGCCAGCCGTGCCGATCACAGACATAGTGCTGGTGAGCGTCCGGCCCATGCTTGTCAGTTTTCCGCCGACTGTCTTCAGCGAATTGCTGAGTGCGGTCAGGCGGGCATTCCCGATCTGCCGGAGCTGGGCGCTGAAGGTCTTTAGCTTAGACTCTGTCTCAATAATTTCCCGCTGGAGCTTCCGGTATTCCTCGGTGTTCTTATCAACCCCCGACGCGTCCATCTGAGCCTGCGCCTGCTTCAGGACGTCCAGTTTGTCCTTTGTCTGCGTGATTTTCTGTCGGAGTAATTCCTGCTTCTGCCTCCACAGTTCCACCGAAGACGGGTTGAACTTCAGCGCCTTGTTGACCTGCCGGAGTTCCTTGTCTATGTTCTTAGTGCTTTTATTAACTTCTCTGAGTGCTTTCTGCAGTTTGGTGGTATCGCCACGAAATTCTACAGTGATACCTTTTATGGAGCCTCCTGCCATTTCTCACACTCCCTTATTATCCAAAAAATGCATTGATGTCGCCCTGCTTAGCCTTCCGTTTCCGTCCGCGCTTTTCTTCGCGTTTGGCGGCCTTCTCAGCAGCTTTCATGCGCTCGTTATAGGCGATGCAGAAGTCCACTACCTGCCCGAGCTGCATCTGCCGGATGTCAGCCATGGTCAGTCCTCGTTCGAGCCCTGCGAGAATGACTGTGTCGGTTTCAACGGCTGAATTTTCTCTTTCAGGCTCGTCAGCCGTGTCCAGTTTTTTGAGCTCATCACTCCCTTAAGAACCAGCGAGAATACCGCCGGTCCGATAATGTCCACCGGGAACTCTTCAAACTGGCGCACCCACATGGTCGGCTCCGGAATGGAGTCGTCCGCGCATTTTGCCAGCGCCCACGTGATATTGATAAAGTCTGCGAACTCCAGTCCGCTGAGATGGACATAGGCGTTCATCAACTCGTCCCCATCCATCAGCTCCGCAAGGTCGTTGATGCTCAGGTTGTCGGTCTTGCCGTTTCTGAGAAGTCCGCCGAGTATATCCAGCAGGCCCGCCAGCATCGGCATTATTGTGGGAATGATGTCCCGCCCGAACTGGTCTCTATATATCAGCGCCCAGCCGATATTATTGCTTAGCCGGACGTCCTTATCGCCTATCTTGATAGTCTTTTCCATTATTGCGTGTCCTTTCGAAAAAAGAGACGGACCCGAAGGCCCGCCTCTGCGTCAAATCTAACCGTTGTTTTAAGGCGCCAGAACCGGAGCGGTCGGCGCTGTGAAGAGTGTCGCATATCCGGTGTCTGCCGGCTTGAACACCGCCATAGTAACACCGGTCGCGTTATCACCTACTGCTGTGATAGGTAATGTCTCAGTAGCGGGTTCCTTCGACTCTTCGATGGTGTTGTATTCCCGGGTGATCGCGCCGAGAGTGCAGTTGTACAGGATTACTCTGCGGGACTCCGCGTCGCCTTCGACCTGGAATGCGATATAAACATTCGGTTTGGTCGCGTTCTTCACGTTAGCGAGACCGCCGTTTGTGAGCTCCCTGTACCCCAGGAACTGAGTTTTAAAATCATCATCAAACATCGCAACTTCCAGGCCGCCTTCGATGGATCCGCCGGAATAACCGGACCAGTAAATGATATTGTCCGCGTAGAAATTATTCTGCTCGCTCTTCTCCTCCGGGGAGAAGGAAACCGCGCCCTCCTGATGGTACGGAGTGCCCAGAGTCACGTTTCCACCGGAGACCGTGTAGGTTCCGACATGGAGCTGGCTGATACCAAATTCAACTTTATTGGCCATGGTATCTCCTTTCTAAACTTGATAGTAAATAACAAAGACGCCTTCATCTTCGATGAAAACGTCTTCTGTCTTCTCGTATAAATATCCATTCTGCAGCAACAGATCCTCGATCAGAGTCTCCGTCGCTTCATTCTTTTGAGTAAAGTAATATTCGATCTGGTACCGGTTCCGGCGCCAGTAATGCGTATCATCCGCCTGAAAGGTGTCCTGCCCGTTTCCGGTATAGACAATATATGGCGGAGCTTTTGGCAATTTCCTATCGCGGAAGTGGGAATATGCACACGGAAGGCCGGTCGCCTGTAATATTTCAAATATGGTCATAGGTTCGCCTCGATCTCTTCCACCAGTTTCGCATTGGCTTCCTGTTCTGCCGGTTTAATGTGCGGCTGTGGAGTGGAGCGGCCGTACACGCCGTACTGGTTAGCGATGACGTGGCTCTTCTCTAACAGATGGGTGAGCCCTGGCTTCTTGCTGTTATAAACAACAATGGTGTTGGCGTCCTGCTGTTTCGCTCTCCAGCCGGAAGCGTATTCGCCGCCACCCGGGCTCTTCGGAGACGTGTTCCGGAGAGTCTGCACTGTTTCCCGAGCGACTTTTCTGCAAGCCTTCCGAGTGACTTCCTGTACCTTCTCCGAGTATTCGTCCATGATACGGTCCATCTGGATCTCGATGGAGTCTGCCATGATATCACCTACTCATTTCCTATCTTTTCGCCGGCGATGATCTCCAACTCGTCCCGTTCGGTCCGGTACGTCCGCAGGATATTCAGCCGGCGCTCCGTTCCGGTCCAGTCGGTGTATTTCAGTTCCGTTTCGCCCTGATAGTCGCGGTAGTTGCTCAGAATGAACAGATATTCCGGATGCAGGTCAGTCTGCGCCGCCTGATAGTATTCGTTCCGGGAGACGGACCGGACGCGGCAGAAGACCTGCCGCTCCGATACTGTCTCGATCTGGTTGCCGTAGCTGTCCGTGGTAAAGGTAAACGACAGCAGTTTAATGACATCATCCATCTGCGTTCACCTTCTCCTGAAACAGTCGGTTATTGAGCGCCCACCGGAGCATGCGCGGCATAGGGACGTTTTCCGCGCGCTTCCGCCAGAGCCATGCCGCATACATCACGACCAGGTTGCCGTCTTCGATATTGTCGGCGACGGTGATGCCTTCGGTCTCGATCGCTTTGGACGCAAACTCCAGATAGGTGCTGAGCCTGTCGTCATATGCGTCCGTGGTGATGCCAAGGTCAATTTTAACCGCCGTCAGCATAGTCGTTGCGTCCATAGTGTGCCCCCGGATTAAGCGTTAGCGGTATCCGCTGCGAAAGTCATGGTCGCGTTCGGAGTAGTGCCGTTGATACCGATGGCTACAAAACCTTCCGCGATAGCCGGCTGGCCGTCGTATCTCGCAGTGCCCTTGAATACGGTCTGATCCTGCAGGAAGCGGACATGCTCGGAAGTAGCGAACTTCTGACCGGCTCTTTCAGCCAGCAGATACAGGTCGAAGTATCCGCCGATGATCACATTGTCCGGGATGAAGTCGAGAACTTCGATGGCACCGCCCACGACCGGCATGACGCCATTTACACCGGACACGATAGCGCCGCCGGCGTCAACAACCATAGCTTCCGCCACCAGTGTGGTGTAGGTGGTCTCATTCATCGCCCAGACCTTAGTGCCGCGGCTGTAGATGGACTTGGCTGCGCCGAAGTCTTTCACGATCTCCGCAAACAGCTTCGCGCCGGTAGAATTGGCAGCCGTGATGCTCTTAATATTAGCGGTGTGCAGGTCAGCCCACGTTCTCGCAGTTGCCGGATAGTCAGCAGGAGCCGAAGTCTGTGCAAGTCTGGTCACGATACCCAGCGGCATTCTGGTGCCGGTGCCGTACAGGATGGCCTTGTCCAGTGCCAGTCCGATAGCCTGTCCGAGTGCAGTGACCAGCTCAGTGGCCAGCGCAACGTCGGAGTCTTCCAGATTAGCGTTGCAGATCGGGAAGTAACCGCCGACCCTCCAGCAGTCCAGTTCCACGTCGTTGAATGCCAGGTCGAGTTCGTTCAGATTAGCACAGCAGTCTGTCCATACAGCTTCCGGGATGGTGCCCATGACTGTCGCTCTGCCTTCGCCGGTGATCGGTTTCACATTAACATACTTATAGAGCTTAGAGTAGTCCATGATGTTTTCACGGATCAGGCCCAGGAACACTTCCGGGATGGTCAGACCGACATTGGTCAGCGCTCTCTTTTCCTTGATGCAGCTTCTGATTTCGCCCAGATAGTTCTGAACATCTTCACGGGCGAAAAACATATCTCTTTCCTGATAGGACATGTTGAAGAATTTTCTTGTCTCCATAGTCTTAAATTCCTTTCTTTCTTCCGGTACCGGTTCCGGAGCGACTTCCGGTTCCTGTGCCTGTTCGAGTTCATCGAGTTCCGCTTCCAGCGCGCGGATCTGTTCTTCGAGATTTGCTTTCGCCTGCTCGTGGTCCGCTTCTTCCGCGTTGAACTTCTCGATTTCTTCTGCGACAGCGTCTCTCTGTTCGTCCGTTTCGACTTCGTCGATGGCCGCTTCGAGTTCCGCTCTTCTCGACTCAAATTCGGAGTCTCTCTTTTCAAGCTCCGTGTAAGCTTTCCGTTTATTGTCGAGGTCTTTTTTTAACATTAAAGCTCTTAATGCCATTTCACTTTCCTTTCGCTATTGTGCAGTTCGTAGTTCTGCTTATGACCAAGTGATGCTTACGGATTTTGTTTCGAGCGTCAGCCCCTCGGCTGTGTAAACAACATAATCCCACTTCAACTGTCCATCAGCGCCGTAAATAATCCCACCATACACTTCCGAATAATCTTCATCATAACTTAATGAGCCTACCCCGTCTGCTCCAACTACTTTAAACAGCACAAACATTCCACTTTCGAACGCTTCCACAACATCGGCGTATGGGACATCTGCCGTGTTTGTCCCATCTTCATAGCCGATAGTTACGCACATTACCGAACCGCCGGAATCGCCGGTTTCCTTCGGCCCGAGATAATCTGTCGCCCAGTGTCCTAATGCCATTTATTTATCTCCTTTCGCTAATCTGCTCTTCTGTTCGGTCTTCCAGAGCTCCAGAGACCGTCTTTCGATCTCTGCCTTCTGGGCCGACCGTGCTGCCACATTTGTCTCCCGGTAAGCCGGGAATGTGCACGCGCTCACTTCAAATAAAGGCATAACCTTTTCGATTGTCCAATGGATGTCACCGTTGTCGAGATATTCGGCTTTCTCTTCCGCGATGTCAAATCCGATGGAACACCCGTCCACGTCTCCCCTTTTTACTCTCTCGTACAGATCGAGCGCGCTTGAATCTTTCGGATTGATTCGCACGCGGCCCCATAAGCCGTGAGAGTCCTCACGCAGTTCCAGAGTGTTTGCTTTGGTTCTGCCGAGAACAAGGGTTGTATCATGATTAACGAGTGCCCGAACGTCTCCGCTTAATGCTTCGGTAAAAGCTCCGGGAGCAATCGACTCACTCATGCCTTCAGCGATGTCATAATTAGAATTGAACACAGCAAAGTAACCTTCGACGATGTAATCTCCACCGTCTTCTCTGGTCGTAAATTCCGTGTTCTTCATGCGTGTCTGATAGCCCATATATTTATTGGTTTCCATCTCTATCCCCTTTCAGCCCGCAGTCTGCTGCGGCGTCCGTCTGGTAATACTTCATCGATACCGCGCAGTATCGTAAAAAGACACACGGCATATCCGTGTGTTTGCATATCGGCTTGTGCCGGCTTCCTTCAATTCTGCAGTCATTACATAAAAGCGCCATTTACTCGTCCCCCTGAATCAGCTTCTTCTGATCACCCAGTCGGTCAGTAGGTAAATAATTCTCAAGCATGACAAGCTCGTCCAGGCCTTCTCTTGGGCTCATTCCGATCTGGTCTCTGACTTCGTTGCCGTCTACAACGCCCTGCTTCCGGAGCTCGCCGAAGACGTTGGCGATGGTTTCCAGATCCCAGTCCATCAGCGAACGGATGTTGAACTTCAGATACCAGCTCGGGCTCAGGATCAGCTTCTTGGTCAGCTCCTGCTCGATTTCCTGTGCGATAATTCTGACCGTACCGGAAATAAACGCGTTCCATGCTGTCTGGTCGTATTCGCCGACCCCTAACAGGAAAGGCGGAACTCCGAGAACAGCCGCTACGGTCCGCTTGTCAATTTCCACGGAATCGGAAATTGCGAGATCCGCAAGACTGAGCGGCTTCACCTGCTCCACGGAGAACTGCTCAGCCGGTATCAGCCACGGTTCGCCGACATCTGCGCTCTTGACATAGCTGTCCAGCAGTTTCTGCCGGCCTTCCGGGGAAGAGAACTCGTCGATCATACTGTCGACCTTCACGATAATGGACGGCTTCCATTTGGACGCCATGAAGCCCTTCTTGGTGGCGCTGGCCTGCTTCAGGTTGGTGACGATATCCTGCAGAACGACCTGCGTCCCCTTGCCCATCCATGGATAGTTCTTGTCCGGATTGTCCACGAAATGCAGGACGTCATCCGGATGATACGTCTTCGCCCCGATCTGGATCCGGTAGTCCCTGCCGTCCACCGACGGAATGAATGATACCTGCGATGCCGGCACCGGAGTCAGGTTTCGGATGTTCCCGCCCCAGGTCTGGACAGTGACCACAGAATTGCCACGTCCGTATAACAGCAGGTTCATGACAATGGCTTCCATCCATGTCCGCCGAGTCATCCGGTTATTCGGTTCTATATCTATCTTTCTCGACAGCTCGTTGAATATCCGCACATCGCCGTTCTCGCCGTTCGACATCAGCATGATCGGCATGGAGCTGATCAGCGATGCTATCCGCCGGCAGGCCGTGAACACTTCCGGATTGTCCGCCAGTGACGTATAGCCCGGACAGACGATGCAGCCGTCATCCGGATCCACGACCAGCAGCCCGACAGAGCTGTTGCTTCTCGTGTTCCGGACGTTCACCTTCCCTATTTTGTAGTTTCGTTTAAAAATATCCAAAATACTCATTTAGCACCCCACCACTCGCGCGCCTTCTCGCGCCGTTCCATATTCTCCAGCAATTGAACTGTTCCGAAGACTGACGCGTCGAACAGGTCGATGCGCAGCTCCGGAGAGATCTTCTCATACTGGACCATATCGTCTGTCTTCTCGACAGCCTTGACGTTCTGGACGCAATACTCGTAAGCGTCCGAGTGCATATAATAAAGGGCCCCGTTCTTTGCCATCTTCTCGATGTAGCGGAAGCCCTGTGACTTAACGTAATAATATTGCGGCTGGTCCACGACGTTAAAACGTGCAGCCTTCATGCCGAGATAAAACTCCCGGGCAAATTTCTTATCCTGCCCGACGACACGGATTTTGAATCCCCTGGTTCGCATATCCTTGAACCAGTCGATGACGTCGTTCTCGTTGACCGTCTCGGAATTGCACAGCGTCAGCCAGCCGTCATCCTGCCACCCGAATAGTGGGATATTGTCCTGGTCTGCCTTGCGGGCTGCCTGCGTGACCGGAAAAAAGGCGTGCGTGATAATGACCAGCGTGTCTTTATAACTTCCAACCAGCGCCGCGGCTGTAAGGTCGAACACTCTTGACAGGTCCGCCCCGCCATACCACTGGATATTCTGCTTCGCCAGTTCTTCCAGCGTCCAGTTGTATTTGTTGTCGGATGCCCGGAACTCATCAATATCGAAGTAGGCCTTCATGGCCGTCGTGTATATATTCAGGGACCGCGACAGGAAGTCTTTTCTCTGCTGCGGGTCGTTCTGTGCTTGCAGTGCTTCGTTCATCAGGTCTTCCGGCGATACCGTCACGCCGTAGCTTAGGTTGGCCTTCTCATGCTGCACCGGGTTCAGGTAGTCCACATCGCCGTTCTCGTTCTGGTCGGCTCTTGCGATCATCACAAACAGGGAATCATCTTTCACCGTGCCTTCCACGACTTTGATTCCGTATTCCATACGGCGATACCCGAACGAGTTGGCATTGTCGCCGGCTGTGGTGATGCCGATCATCATCTTGTTCCGGTATGCCTTCATAGCTTCTTTGAACCGGTTGTACTGCGCCGGTTTCTTATAGGCAGCTACTTCGTCCGCGATGGCGAAGTTACAGTTAAAGGAGTCCTGCGAGTCCGGGTTGCTGGCCAGTGCATGGATAGCAAGGACCCCGTCCGGGCGGCCTTCTTCATCCCGGAATGTATACTCAATGGAATGGTTGAACGAGTTATCCAGAATGCGCACGTCCGGATCCCTGTCGAGTTTCTTATACTGCAGATTAAATTTCAGGAAGTTGAACGCTTCGAGCGCCTGTTTCAAAGCATTGCCGACAATGTATTCCTTGGATCCGGATTTCCGCTGCACGATACCGACCGCAAAACCTAAACCTGCTATGAAGGAAGTGTTGTGCGTCGCTGTGTACGCCCTTCCCGCCAAATACAAATGGCTGTCATTGTCGATAGCTATACATTTTGACGGCTCGTTTTCTATGCGGCGAATATCGACAATACTCTTTGCTGACATTCGCGGCGACAGCTGTTCCTTCAGTTTTGCCTTCTTGCGCTCAAGTTTGAAGCACGGCATTGTTTTGTCCGTAAAGAACGTAACCGAATACGACAGGCAGTCTTTGCCGTTGCACTTCACATGCTTTTCTCTGCGTTTGTTCTTTATCCCTAAACTCGCAAGCAGCTCCTGAAACTGCATTACAATGTTAATGTCCTTTTGTGCAAACTCGCACTGGCCGTGCTTTTCACATGATCCGTCCGTGTCCATGAGTCCCTGAAGCAATTCAAGTCTCTGCTCAACCGATGATTGCAGGTACAAATCCGGAATATGCTTATTTTCAAACACCCTGATTTCGCGCAATGCGTCTCTCAGAGCGTTGTTACGGCCCTTCAGTTTTTTATCAAGCACTATTTTTCCTGCGCGGTCAGGATATTTTTTCCACGTGCATCTATGGCCCGCCGCTGTCAAGTGCTGGATCATCTCGTCCCTATCAAAGTCGGAACAGGTGATATCAGTATTGGCGCTCGTTCCGTCTCCCAACCAGACGCCGAGGGTGTACGGGTCTACCGGGAGGTCTTTTTTTGAATATTGCACGGGCTTCTGTATTGGAACGCGGTATTTGTATTCCGTCCCCTTCCCGTCCTTCCGGATGCGGAAATAATCCTTTTCCATTTCGGCCGTGGTTATATTAAACCATCCGTCGTTTTCTCTTAAGTCGTGACGGACGCCTTTATAGTGCCAATGTCCACGGATGGGCGTCCTTGCTGTGCCACGGCTCCGCTTAGTCTGGACCGTCCACAGGTGGTCCCCGCTTGCCTTAATGGCGCTTCCGTCTTCAAACGCGACTTCATACATCGGCTTGTCAAATATTTCCGACTCTGTGATCACCGCCGCCGGGTTGCCATCTTGGGCGAATACGAAATCTCCGATATGAACATCTCGCATTTTCTTCCACCCGTCTGGTGTAGGAATATCGGTATTAAGGCTCAGTGCCTTGCCATTCTTCCGGCCTACCTGTATCCAGCCTTCCTTGTACCGGCGCTCATCGGTGCCGGCATAATAAAACCCGAACAGGTTCACGATGCAAAATATCTGCCACGGCTGCAGCTCGAACGGCTCACCGAGTAATGGCCTGCCGTGCATGTCTTCGCCCTGCTGGTGAACGAAAAACCCTTCCATGATGGAGCAGATCGCGTTCGGATCCCGCGGCCGCATCTCGAGATCGTCCCGTTCGAGATCGTCCAGGTATCTTTTACAGGCGAACACAATCTCCCGCCCGGCTATCTTCTCCCCGGAAGTGACCATCTCT
>RHMF01000179.1_pt1 | contig 25866 bp, 32 predicted proteins | sample 5365151 | NCBI WGS metagenome assembly RHMF01 (sample SAMN10266501, study PRJNA497801) | feces metagenome | isolation source: feces | host: Bos taurus | place: China: Prairie of Fairy Mountain | collected 2017-08-14 | reverse complement strand
TCGTGACAGATACAAAAAAGGTCAGCATTGGCATACAATTGAGGGTGCATTCTACTTTAAAGAGGGCGATTGGCACTATCTTATGTATTCGGGAAACTGCTTTGAACAGCCTACATATTACATAGGTTATGCAAGAGCAAAAACAGATGAAACTGACCTTACAAAAATCAAATTTGAAAAATATCCTGATGCAAACACATATCATCCTGTACTTAAAGCAAATGAATTTGAGGAAGGCACAGGTCATCACTCAATGATTAAAGAAAATGGTCAATGGTATGCGATTTATCACGCTCGTGACTACGAGGACGGATTGAATGCAAGTGCTTTTGATGCAAGAAATGCGAGAATTTGTAAGCTTCATGTTGAAGATGGAATAATTACAGCAGAAAGATACAAAGACCACATATAAAAAATTAAGCTCCGTAAAAAGGGACTATCCCCTTTTTACGGAGTTATTTTTACTTATGATAACGGAGTGAACAAACATCGTCTCCCTTTGCAATACATTTCGGCAAATCGAGAACTGCACCATAGCTCTCACCTATTCCGTGGTCACCACACATTGCAATGTCACAAAGAAGTGCAATTTCCTCATCAGTACATCCTGCCTTTTGCCAGGCTTTAACAAGTGGGCAATAATGGAAATCAATCGAAAGCTTATCATCTGTGCTTTCAAGAATCTTCATTTCGAAAACAAGCTGAGCAGGTGGCGTAAAAAGTGTCTTACGAAGACCAACAAGACTGTCTGTTCCACCTTTTTTAATATGGTTTGCACCATGTGTAAGACCGCAACGCTTAATTGCTGCACTACCAAAATCCCACCAATCGAGTCCTCGTTTACCTGCTTCATCGCAAAGAAGATAAAGCCAATATGCACGATGCTCCAATTGTTCACGGACAGCACCAATTATGGGATTTTTGATTTTTGCATCGTTTTTTACGATACTCATTTTATTCGCCTTCTCATTTTTTAATGGCGGAGATGTGGGGATTTGAACCCCAGCGCCGCTATTCACGACCTACCGCATTTCGAGTGTTATTGTTAATGTAACAAACAACTAAAAATGGTTCAATATAACATTGAAAAAAATCAAATAAAAAATCCCCAAAAGCCTATAAATAAAGGCTTTTTGAACATTTTAACCTTTATTATCAATGATTATTTGGATTTTAGTAAAAAACAATATTTTTACAAAATCGTTAGACAAATCATTGAAAACCATTAGACAAAAATGCGATAAAAATCATTTTAAATATTATATCACACTTAACGACCAAAAAACAAGTCCTGATGTTACAGGACTTGTTTTTACTTATATTTTGTTTACAAAGTTAAATTAATGAATTCTGTCTTGAATATAACAAATATAATCATTATACATTTTGAAAATTATTATTGTTATATAAAAATCTGACAAGTTCGTTGTAAATAAACATAGTTGCATTTCTAGCAAATTCCATTGGCATTATTTTTTCGAGTTCTAAATCAAGTTTATTTAAAGTTTGAAATGCTTGGTCTGATTTGATGATTTCGTATTGTAATCTATCAATAAAATAATCCATTTGTGATTTACTCATTTCAGCAAAAACTTTGTTCAAATAGTCTTTTACAATAGCATCGTTTGGTGTATATGGCATTATTTGTCTTAATTGATGAATTTCTTCATCTAAGTACACGAAAACATAGTCTTCTTCGTCTATGTCTATTCGCAGAACATTATCTTCATTTATGCCATAAAATTTCGTCAACGGATCTACTGGGTGCACATTTTGATTATAAAGTACTTTTTCAATCATAGGTTGTTATTTCTCCTTTCATATATATAGAGAGTTATTCTCCTTTTATCCTTTCTCTTAAATCCAATTTACTTGTTTCGCTTTTTTATAATAAAGTTCTGAAAGTTTATTTATTTCCTTTCTTTTTTCATTATCAACTGAATGTAAAACATTACATATATCAATTCTTTCATAACCAACTTTTTCTAGTTGATTGAAATATGCATTTTTAAATTTAATACTTGTTTCATTGTCAAATCCTGCTTTTTTTGCTTCATTAATCAATTCATTTTCAAGTTTTTCTGTTAATTCATTTAATGTTTGTTTAATTACTTCTTCTCCTTTTTTGATATATACTTTTATTGTTTTTGTTTCTTTGTTGTAACTATCTTTTTTTGTTTTAAAATTATTATAATAATTTTTGTATTCGTAATATTTCATTTCAACTAGTTCAAATTGTTCTAAATTTTCCTTTTGTTCTGACATATAAAATCTCCTTTAATTATATCAGTTAAATCTATTTCTTTTCTGTACCAATGCAACATTCCAAAATTATTATTGAAATTTCCATCTTCCCCTGCTTCAAAATAACATTCATCATCAGAGTAGATTTCCCAACCCCACTCTTCAGCAAATTCAAGTTCTTTTTGTTTTTGTTTTTCAAAACATTTTCGGGCTTCGTTTTCATTAGTAAATGAACCTAAAACATTTATTTCTGTTGTGCCACAATCAGCACAACAAACACTTATAATTGTATGAACTGTAATTTTCATATTATCACTTTATCCTTTCTTATTAATTTATAATTTCTTCTACATAAGCACTAATATATTCTTCGATGTTATTTGCGATTATATCTCTAATTTGCCATTCGTCTTTAATATCTTTTTTTAATAACCCGAACATATAATTTTTGATACCGTAATCTTTATGATACAAGTGAAATTCAATCATTTCTTCTTCGATTTTTTCATCTTTTGTTTCTGAAACTTCAACACAGAAACCATCGAAGATACTTTCGAAATCATAAACCATAACTTTTTTAACAAAATTTTTCATTTCAATCACCTTTTGTCCTTTCATTTTTTCTTTTAAATTTTTTAATTCTTTTTCTAATTTTTCGATTTCTTTTTTCCAATAATCGATTTCTTTAACTTCAAATATTGTAAGATTATTATCTATGACTTTTGCCATAAATAATTCTTCTTCAACGAATTCAATTCGTTTTTCTAAATTTTCCTTTTGTACTGACATATAAAATCTCCTTCCTTAATTTTAGTGTGGTGAATTCGTGGCCTCGAATTATGCTTCGATTATAGCACAAAAACAGGGTTTCATCAACTGCAGTGAAACACAGAATGTGCCATAAAAACAAAAAAGCAACATTATTGGTGTTGCTTTTCTGCTCTTTGCTTTGTTTATGGTGTAGCAAAAATAAATTTAATTGTATTATCTTTATTCATCTAAAATTGATGAAACAAGTTCATCATAACCTTGTTCTGATTCTGTTTTTTGAATTGTTTCTTTGATAGGTGTTACCTGATTTATTAGTTTACTTAAAAAACCTTCCTTACTTCTTCTGCGAAGTTCTTCAATGTTTGCATATTTTCTATCAGTGTTATTGTTCATCTGTCAATATCCTCACTTTCTATATTCTTATGTTGTTCTTCCAACAATTCCATTTCTTTTAAAGTTTCCATTAAAAGTTCCACAACCTTTTCAGCCTTTGCGGCAGCACTTATAATCTCGCTAGGTCTATCTTTAAGGAAAGACGACCAAGAGTTTATATAAGAAACTGTATTGTCAGGTGTGTTGCTGTCATCAATTATTTGTAGTTCATTTGCGATAATTTCAGCAGAAATTTCTGCAATCAATTCTTCTCTGGCATAATCAAATTTCGAATCAACAGATGTTTTATTATCAAATCTTCCGAGTAGCATACCTGTCGAATGTGCCATTTCGTGTGCAACAGTCTTGATATAATCGTACAAACTTTTAAAATTCGTCATTTCTGGTACACGAATTCTCATATCGTGAGAGAAATATGCTTCCGTACCATCTTTGATGATTTCAACTTCTATTCCATTCTTCTTACAATAATAATTAAAAAGTTTATTAAATCGGTCGAGTGCTTTTCGCATCTGTTCTGTAATTTCATCGTAATTATAGTGTTTGAAATCGAATTTTGAAGGGAGAACCTCTCCGTTGTCTGACCGAACAATATCTTCACGGCTAAAAACAGGTGTGTATTTTAAAATCTTTCGTTGAACCTCTAAACCTGTTTCTTCATCTATCATTGGTTTACCAGTTTCTTTATCAATAACTGGTTTAGTTGTATAAAAGCAAACAATTGAACCTCTCGAACCTTTTCTGATGTGATAAAAAGCATCAGTATTCTTATCGTTGATATCGTTTATCATTCGCTTAGTCAAGTATTCCGTATTATCTAAAATCAATCTGTTAATTCCTGTGTATGCTTTCATTGTTTCAAAACTGTATGCACGATCTGGACTACCAATAGCAAAAGGTTTCACCCAATGGAATGTTTCACCTTTTTGTTCTGCATCAGCCATACGAGCAAGTATTTTATCTGTTACTATATTTGCAATACTATTTCCCATATCGGTTAACTCCTTTCTATGTTGTATTCTTCTGCTTCAATCATTTTTGTTAATGATTTAAAATCTATGTTACTAGCATCAAAGTTTAATTTCGAAAAATCTGCTTTTTTGAGATTTCCTTTTTTATCAAAATAACTTACATAGTTAATAATTCCGTTTTGACTCTCAACCGTCAATATGATTACATCCATATTGTTTTTACTCCTTTCATCGCTCTTCTTCGTCATCATTGTCGATTTCATCGATGTCTTTATTTGTGAGTTTCTTTTGATTGTATAGGTATTCCAAAAATGTTTTTTCAAACATCTTAGAATAAGTAGCAATTTGTTGTTCTGACAAACTTTCAAAACTTTCACTATTTTCTGGTGCAGCACAAATAAAGAAACTTCCGTAGATAATATCAAATATTTCAGAATTATCGGGATTGTAGAGGTTAGGGTGCAAATCTTTATACCAAAGAATTCTATTAGGTTCAGATCCGTTAAACTTACCTTCTTCATTACACACCAATGCCACTTCGCTATCTTTGAATGGATAGATTGCTTCTATGTAGCCATCTACTGCTTTTTGCATTGCTTCCAATTCTTTTTTTAGTTCAATAATTTTGGGCTTTTGCCACGGTTCTAAAAATACGACCTTAATTTTATTTCCCATAAATCAATTTCCTTTCTTCGCAACCAAGGATTTTAGGTTTTTAAAATTTATCGATTACCTATGCGAGTGATTTATGAAATAAGTATGTAAGAAGCGATAATCATTTAATTTTTTCTCATAACTTTTTTTAAAAAAAGTAACCATTGGTTATGATGTCTTGCTTTGGGTTAGTGTATGAATTTCGAATAGTAATCTATACTTATAGTTACAGACAATAACTATAAGGAGATGGAAAAAGTGAGATTAGATTCAATTGGTGCTAACATCAGAAAATGCAGATTATCTAAAAAGTTAAGACAAGAAGATTTAGCAGAAAAGACCAACCTCTCAGTAACATATATAGGAATGATTGAAAGAGGAGAGAAAACACCTTCGGTTGAGACATTGGTTACAATTCTCAATGCAATGGGTGTTTCTGCTGATGTTATTCTTTGCGATGTACTTGATGCAGGTTATGAAATTAAACATTCGATACTTGATGAAAAACTTTCAAAATTGTCTCTATCTGACAGAAATAAAATCTACGATGTAATTGATACAATGATTGCTCATTCAAGTAAAAACCCAAAATAAAAGGTTCGCTAAAAAGCGAACCTTTATTTTTTTCGACAACTTTCTTGCGACTTCGACAATCGTTTTGTGTTATAACATAACCAACAGTTAATGTTAGATACTAATAGTTGTGTGGGAGTGGAAGAAAATGATAAGTAAAAAAATTATTAAACAAATAGCAAAAAAAGAAGGTGTATCCGAGCAACAGGTTGAAACAGATATGAAAGAAGCAATTCGTTTAGCAATGGCATCACCAAGCCCTGATGCTCAAAAATTCTGGAAACAGATTTCACCATCTGGTGAGGAACCGTCTGTTGATGCTTTTTTAAAAGCAATCAGTACAGAGGTTGTAAAGCGAACACAAAATTAAAAAGATAGGCGCATAAGCGCCTATCTTTATTGTTACAGTCTCATAAATGCTTTTTTGATAATCTGTGCCATAAGAGTTCTTCTCTTGCTCAAAAACTCCATATAATCCATTTCTTCGAAGTTTTCTGGAAGAGCATGATTCTCACAGTGTGTCTTATATTCTTCACCTAATTTGTCTTTATACCGTTCAATATAAAGAGCAGGAGCATCATCAGAAATATCAATATTTGTTACATAATCCAAGTATGTGAAGTTCGCAACTTGGTTTCTGTCACGGTCAGTTGTATAACCGATTTGTGCCAAATAATTCTTTGGGAAGATATGATGCTTGTCAACGGCATTCTTTGTTCCACTGGCACCTGGCAATAAATATTTTGCTAATGCACTGGTGCTAAATAACATAGGATTATTTAATACAATTTGTGAAGCAATATAACCGTTCCAAGCAGGAGAAATAGCAGAAGATGTATTCAATTCATTTGGTAATGTAAGATTGAAATAATCATCAGTGAATTTACTTGCTATTACATTTTCCAAGTAATCAATAAATTCATCTGCTGTATGAACATTTCGTAAATCTGCAAACTGCTTTTCAACTTCTGATTCAGTTGAACCTGTATAGAAGTATGTAATTGCAGACATAAAGAACCATTTACCTATAATTTTATTTAAGCGAACCGAATCAACTTTGTATTCAAGTTTACCGATTAAATAAAGAACATAACTGAATACAACAGCATTGGATGATGCTATTAGTTTATTGCTTACATATCCAGCAGCAGATATGCAGTTTATGAATGAGTGCCAGTTATTGAGGTTCATAACATCTTCAAGAGCATCTTTGAAAATGTTAAGGTTCTGTGTTCTGGTTTCATCTGAATACTTTCCAGTTTCAAGATTTTTACCACGAAGAAGCATATAAGCATATCTTAATCTTGCACGATGGAAACCAACACCAACTGCCATACGAACCAGATGTTGAGGGTCTATTTCCATAATCAGATTATAAGATGTTCCATCTTTCGGAATACGAGAGTCTTGGCAGAACTTTGTAATGCTGTCGTGAACATCTTTTTCATACACAGCAATCAATGTCTGAATAAAGTTGTTTTCATTTAAGTTCTGTCCACCGGAGTTAACACGAACAAAGATATCTGCAACATCCTGTTCATCAGCATTTACAGATATTTCAAGTGTTGGGAGAGAGAAATCTTCAAGACCGAGAAGGTCATTAAGATTGTCTTCAATTAAATCAAGTTCTTCATCAGTTAATTCTGGTTCACCTTTTTTGCATCTTGCTTCATTCAATCCGTTTATGTAAGCACGACGGAATTTTGTGAAGGAGTTGTTTTCTTTCGCTAAGAAAACATCGCTTATTTTAGTTACCCATTCTTGGTCACGGTCAATTGCAGTAGTCCAAACTGCAAATTCTCTTGTTAAAGGATTGAACCCGATTTTTATTTCTCTTTCGGTATAACTCTTATCTTTTACTTTAACACCATACATTGCAGCAACAAGAGCAGTTAATCTTTGCTGACCGTCAATAACAAGTTCTTTTGGTTCTTCATAAATCTTCTTGTTTCCACCAATAGAACTTTTCTTTTCTTCATAGTCAGATGGTGCTTCCCATAGCATTACATATCCGATAGGATAACCTCTGAGCATCGAGTCGAAAAGGTCTCTGACTTTATTATCTTTCCAAACGAAAGGTCTTTGAAGGTCAGGGAGACCAATTTTACCTATTCTAACATCATCTACGAGGTTCTTAACCTTGCTTGGTATGTTAGTAAATAATTCTTTTCCCATTATATAAACCTCGCTTATTTCTTGCCTATGTTGTCAAAAGCAGATTTCCCACCGACAGCAGCGGCACCAATTGCTACGGCAAACCCTAACACTTTCTTCGCCTTGCCCCAATTTTCATCTCTTTTATCTTTTCTTTCGGCAATATGATTAGGACAGTATGCTTCTTTTGCATCATCGGGTATTTGTTTGAAACATTCTTTGTTTTTGCATACATAACTGAGTTTCGTTCCACATTTAGCACAGAGTTCATCAGTCTCTTTATATTGTGTTTTCTTGTAATCTTCACAATTACAATTTAAACAACCTTTAATTCTTTTCTTTTTCATAATTACTCCTTTGATATACCCAGATACAGAGTTTTTTCAGAACTATTCAATGCTTTGCTAAGTTCAGCAGTATCTAATTTAAGTTCACTGCGAGATGCCCATAAACCGGTTTCAGTTCCATCATCATTAACATCGTATTGAGATAGTAACAGAGCATTAGGTGATATATCTGTATCTATAAAGTGTGAGTATTCTTCAAGGACACTTGCCATTGAACTCAATTCACCTAAATCGCAGTAAATACCTGCTCGAAGCATTGTTGCCTGATGAATAAAAGCAAAAGATTTATTGATATTATTCATATGTTCTGTAATTAAATCTTTTCTCTTGCCTTTTGCTTTATCATATTCTTTTTGTTCAAGGTATTTAATATCGGATTCAAGTGTTAACTTTAATTGGAAAGTTGATTCTGCCAATGCTCGTAATGCTTGTGCCTGTAAAGCATTTCTTAAACCAGCATCAGAAATATTTCTTGATTCCAAGAAAAGTGAAAGACCACTAAAATATAGACCTATACGGTCATTCTGTTGCCCTTGCAAGACTTCTCTAACACTACCATCAATCAATACCAATTGATTAGCAACCTCTTCTATTTGGTCTTGTAAAGCCTGCATTTGCAAGGCATTTGCCATTTGTGTTGGGTCAATGCCTTTACGAAAAACTTCTTTTTTTATAGGTAGTTTTTTACCGTATTTACCATCTACACGAAGTTGAGCAAATGTTTTACCGTGTTCCTGTGTAAGTTTTAATGCACCACTCTCAATCGCTTTTAAAGTACTTTCAGAAGCATCAACAACATAACGACAACCTTTTGTCATTGCTTGTTGAACTTGTGATAATGCAGGCATCTCTTTAATAACAGCACGATATATATTTTCTGCAACAAGTTGTGCTTTTTCCAATTCATTCTTAATTCCGTTAGAAAGAAGAACAACAGGGTATGAAACATCATAAGGAGAGATTTCTTGCACAGTAGGCTCTGCTAAATCAAGTATGTTTTCTTCGGAGTTCATCCAAACATTCCTTTCCGTATAGATTACTATATCTATTAGAATTTGGATAATTCAGAACGAATTTCCTCAATAGTGTCATAACTCACACAGTCAGTATAATCGTATGTGGTGTTATTGCTAAATTCTTCGCAGATTACTCGTCCCGAATAATTGGATACCCACTCACCGAACATAGTCATATCAGAGCAAATTTTCTCACCAAAATCTTTGTTATTTTCAACATATTCATCGTATAACTCGGGAAAATTCTCTGCATAATATTTACCAATTTCAATTTCAGCAGTACCACTGAAAGAAAATACACGATTATTAAGTATGTTGATTATTGCTTCAAATGGATTTAAACCTACAAGATCACTACAATATTCACTAAGGCCATAATCAATAAAAGTAGTTATTGATTCTGGGGTATTGTTAATAAGGCTTAATCCTTTATTAAGTAACTGTATAGTATCATCGGTTAAATCGATAGATTTTTTTAACCATATTTGCATTACCTCTGGAAGGTTCGTGTCAAATTGATTGTCTTTTAAATTGAAATATAATTCCATAATAATTTCTCCTTATTGATTTTTGTGTTTTAAACTCTTGGTCTGTTAAATTCTCTGTAAAGCATACCTGCTAATGCAGACATAATTGCATTATATTTGCTCTTATTCTGGAACAGGGAAGTAAATGCTTCGGTTTGTTCAACATAACTATCCTGTGCAACCTCATCAAAGGTTTTCGGGAAGATGCTTTCTGCGAATACCTGTGGGTCAGAAGTTTGTGCAACTTTTTGCAGTTTTTTATCTTCTTTAAGTCTATCGTGAAGAGCATAAATAAGAACTCTGTCAGCATCGCTGAAATTACCTGCAAACAAGTCGTTTATTTTCTGAATAACTTCTTCCAAAGGTTCTTTTGCTTCTGGTACCGTTTTGCCTTTGCTGTCAGCAGGTTCATAAACACCTGACTGGTCAATAAGAGCAATACCACCTTTGAAGGTTTCTTCTAATTTGTAGAATTCTAATTTCAAAGCACCTTCAAGGTCAATCATTTGTGTTGTTTCAGCAGGGAGTAATTTAACAAGGTATGAGCAGAATACATACTCTTTCTGCATATCTGTATCAAACATACGACAAACCTGTGATATATAACCATACCATTTGATATAAGAGCGAACTTGTCTTCTGAAATTATATCGCTCATCAGATGCCATTTTGTTATAACGATCTGCAACAGGTTTAAGAGCAGAAGTCATTTTACCCATCATTGTGTTGTCTTGTTTCTTGTTAGAATAATAAATATTACAGAAAGACTCAATGTCATTTACTGAATAAATGTTATAGTCGTGTAAGTCTTTTTGCAGTTTATAAATTAAGTCGGTATTAACTTCTTGTGAAAGAGATGTTTCTTGATAGAAGGGTTGAAATGCTTCGTGAATATCATCTGCAGTATTTACAAAGTCAAGAATGAATGTGTCATTTTTACCAGTACAAATTCTGTTTAATCTGGAAAGTGTCTGAACACATTTTACACCACGAAGTTTCTTATCAACTATCATCGTGTGAAGCAAAGGTTCATCAAAACCAGTCTGGTATTTCTCTGCAACGATAAGAACATTAAAGTTGTCGTGAAATTCTGCTTTTGTCTGTTCTTCTGAAATGTGGGAACCATCTTTGCGAACATTGAGACTTGTTTCTGTGTGTTCTTCACCACCATCTTTGACAGCACCAGAAAAAGCAACAAGAATATCAACATCTGTGTAACCTTGCTCTTCAATGTATCTCTTAACTTCGTGGTAGTAACGAACCGCTGCCAAACGAGAAGATGTAACGACCATCATCTTACCTTTGCCACCAATTGCTTTTGATGTAGTGGAACGGAATGTTTCAACAATAATCTGTGCCTTTTGAGAGATGTTGTATGGATGTAACTCTTCAAAACGGCGAATGACTTTCGCGGCACGAGATGCAGGAACATCAGGGTTATCAGGAATGGTTTTGGCAATTTTGAAACAGGTATGGTATGTCATATAGTTTTGCAGAACATCCATAATGAATCCTTCTTGGATTGCCTGTTTCATTGAATATATGTGGAAAGGATGGAAAGAACCATCAGAATATTCTGTGCCGAACATCTCCAAAGTCTGTCCTTTTGGAGTAGCGGTAAAGGCAAAGAAAGAAAGGTTCTTATGCTTTCCGTGAACAATCATTTCCTGTAAAAGTTTATCGTTTCTGTCGATTTCATCTTCTGCCTTACCTTCGATTTCAGCATATTCTCTGAGTGCTTCTTCGGTATCAGCAAGAGCAGTTTTTAATTTTATAGCAGATGAACCAGTCTGCGAAGAATGTGCTTCATCCACAATAATAGCAAAACCTTTGCCATTTGTGTTTTCAACTTCTTGGTAAATGACAGGGAATTTCTGTAAGGTTGTAACAATAATTCTGCTACCATTATTGAGTGCATCTCGAAGGTCTTTTGAAGTTTTACCTTCACCAATAGTTTCAACCGTGCCAAGAGTGTGGTCGAATGATGAAATTGTATCTTGCAACTGTCTGTCCAGAACTGTTCTGTCCGTAACAATAACAACAGATGAAAAAACAGGTTTATTAAATTCATCGTGTAAAGATGCCAGACGGTATGCAGTCCAAGCAATAGAATTTGATTTACCAGAACCAGCACTATGTTGTATTAAGTAATTGACACCAGTTCCGTTTTGGCGAACATCAGCGATAAGTTTACGAACTACATCTAACTGATGAAAGCGAGGGAATATGAGTGTCTTATTATCTTTACAATGAATGAATTTCTGGATAATATCCAAAGCACTTTCTTTTCTGAGTACATTTTCCCAGAGATATGCAGTTGGATATCCGTTAGGATTAACAGGATTGCCTTTACCACCATCATTACCTGCACCATTAGAACCTTGGTTAAATGGCAAGAAATATGTATCGCCCCTTGCCAGTTTGGTTGCCATATAAACATCGGTATGGTCAACACAGAAATAAGCAAGGATTCGCTTATTGAACTGGAAGCAGACTTCTCTTGGGTCTCTGTCGTACATCCATTGTCTTTTTGCATTGTCAACATTCTGTCCTGTATATTGGTTTTTGAGTTCCAAAGCAAAAACAGGAATACCATTGATTACAAGAACCATATCAACGGATTTATTGTTGTCTGCTGAATAATGCCATTGGCGAACCACATTACAAACATTCTGTTCGTATAGAGTGGTCGCAGTTTTGTTTAAATGCGATTCTGGGCGAAAATAACAAACACGGAATGTAATTCCTCGGTGTTTGAAACCGTGTCTTAAAACGGAAATTAGACCATAAGAGTCACAAGCATTATTGAATGCAATGCAGAACTTACGAACAGGGTCACTCTGACAGGTGTTCTCAAAACGAGTCCATTCCTTCGGTTGAGTCGCCTTGATAAAATTGATAAGTGTATCCGTATATAGACCAAGGTCAGGGTCGTATGTATCAGTGGTCTTTGTGTAACCACCTTTTTCGGTTAGCAAGAAAGACTCAATGTCTTCTTCAAACCTTCTTTCGTTTGTAAAATCAACAGGCACTTACAGCACCTCCTTCTTGCCGGTAACATACTCGTATATTACAGACTTTTTGTAAGTTTCCATTTCTGTAAGAAGAGCAGTCTTTTGAGTAATCAGTGCATCCATTTCAGCACACTTTTTATCAAGATAATCTGCTATTTCTTTTTGTTCGTCAATAGTAGGAACAAGATAAGGCAATTCTTTTAATTTGTTCCAGTTGGTGTCACAGGAACGAACTCGGATACCAGTTGCCAGTGCGAGGAATATGCCGTTATATGCCATATTTCGCAAGTAATACATTATGTACTTTTTATCTTCCGTACTATCCAGCACATTTAACACAGGAGTTCCTTTTCCACGAGAATCAGAAATACCAATTGCACCTGCAAAACCATCCATTCCGTGAACCACCAAATCGCCTGGTTCAATCCCTTGATAACCAACTTCTTGTAGAGAGAAAGTAAAACCTTCTTCTCGTCGATTTGAGCGAAGTGTTACCTCTCCATCTCTGAAACAGGTAATAACACCATCATTTTCTTCAACCGGTCTTTCCAGTCTTTTCAAAATCCATTTACCTTTTCGGATGTTCCAATGAGCAGGAATGTCTCCAATCCACTCAATGCCAGAATCTTTCACAGAATCATTAGGGCAAATTCCTTTGGTTACTTTTTCAGTAATCAGAATTCGTTTAAGAGATTTATATTCTTCAATCGTATTTCTGGTTCGTTCAATTACTGCATCTATTTCTGTGCATTTTTTATCTAAGAACTGGGCAATCCTTTTCTGTTCATCTAACGGTGGAACAATCGTTTTAATTGCACCGAAATCCGTCTCAGTCAAAGAACTTCTTAAATTCTTCGCCAAGTGAACGAACACCTTTTCATCATCAATGAAACGAAGCAGATAATCATAATAGGCATTGTGATATCCTTCGTGAACCTTGAAGCAACTATATGCTGGACTGGTCACACCGTAATTTCTAACCACTCCAACACAACGAGGAGTCACATCAATATCAAAGAGACACATCAAAAGGTCTTCGGGTTCAACATACTGGTATCCATCAAAGGTCGTTGGCATTTTGCCACCTGCTGTCAGGTCACGAACAATAACACCGTTCATTGTAAGTGAAATAATGTCTTCACCGTTGTAGTTCTCACAAATAGATTTCTCTTTGTGCATTACATATTTATGTGGGATGACTTGCCAATGAGCAGGGATGTCACCAATCCACTCAATGCCAGAGTCTTTCATTTGTCTTGCCATAGTTATTCCCCCTTATGCAACAGTGTTTTAAGGGAAACAGCAATTTCATCTTCCAGACCAATAATTCTGGAAAGAATATCATCAGATGCTTCGGGTTCTTGATACTCGTAGAAGTATCTGGTCATCGGAATTTCATATCCAACTTTTGTCTTGCTCTTGTCAATCCAAGCATCAGGTACATAAGGAAGAACTTCTCTGGCGAAGTAAGCATCAATATCTTCTTCCATAGGCACATTTTCTGTGTCACGGAGAGAAGCATCTGCAACCTTCTTGCCCTTTTTGAGAACAGGTTTTCCGTTTTCATCAAGCAGAGGTCTTTCTACCACGACTTTGTTATAACCGAACTCTACGGTATCAAAAATCTTAGATTCACAGTAAATACCGTTTTTGTCACCAAAGACACCTTCGCGGAACTCTCCGTATGCCTGAACAATCACTTTACGGCAACGGTCGGTAATATCATTTCTCTTTGTACCGATAGGTTTTCTTCTCGGTTCATAGCAGTGAGAAGCATTTATCAATTGAACCTTTCCTGCACGGTAAGCAGGTTTGTCCTTTGCAAGAACCCAGATATAAGTGATAATGCCAGTATTCATAAACTGGTCATTGCTAAGTTGGATAATCGCATCCAACCAGTCGTTTTCCAAAATATACTGGCGAATATTAGAAGGTCCGGAACCTGCATCACCAGAGAAAAGAGGAGAACCATTCTGAATGATTGCCATTCTTCCATTTTCCGAAAGTTTTGCAAGTCCGTTTAAAACAAATAATTGCTGTCCATCAGATATTTTAGGTAAGCCAGGTGCGAAACGACCGTTTGTACCAATTTTTGCTTCATCTTCAACTGCTTTTTGTTCTCTTTTCCAGTCGATGCCGAAAGGTGGGTTACTGATGATGTAATCAAATTTATAATCTGTGAATTTATCTTCTGATAAAGTATCACCAAATCGCATATTATTAGGGTCGCCACCTCTAATCATCATATCTGCTTTTGCGATTGCAAATGTACTTGGATTAAATTCTTGTCCGAAACAAGTAACTTCTGCATCAGAGTCTAATGCAGCAATTCGTTCTTGCATACAAGAAAGCATCTGGGATGTACCCATTGTCATATCATAAACAGTAATACTATCAGAAAGTTTGCTATCGCAAAGGAGTAAGTCAGTCATAAGGTAGATAATATCACGACTGGTAAAGTGTGCTCCTGCTTCCTCGCCATAACTTTCATTGAAACGACGAACCAAGTCTTCAAAGATATAACCACAATCAACAGCACTTATTTTATCGGGGCCAAGATAACCTTTGGGTGAATTAAATTCTTTAATTACAAGATAAAGTGTGTTGCTCTCAACCATTCTTTTAATAATGTTATCAAAATCAAATTTTGTAAGAACATCCTGCACATTACCAGAGAAACCAGCGAGATAATCTCTAAAATTCGTTTCGATGTTTTCTGGGTCAGCAAGTAATGTTTCAAATGTGTATTTAGATGTGTTGTAAAATTGATAACCAGAAGCACGAGTAAGAAAACCATCTACAACTTCAAAATTCTTCACTTTATCATAAGTTTCTATAACATTGCTGTGTGTAGGAAGCAAACAATCGTGAAATCTTTTTACAACTGTCATAGGTAAAATAACAAGACCATATTCGTGAGGTTTAAATGGACCACGAAGCATATCTGCAACATTCCATATAAGCGATGCCTTTTCAGAAATATTCACACCAACATTAGTAATTTCATTCATAATTATTATTCCTCGCTTTCAATAAGTTGTGCAGTAACAGGAATGTACTCAACTATGTCGCCATAGGTTACTCCAAGACCTTTGCACAATTTATTAAGAATAGTCATTGATACTTCTTCATTCTTGTTTATCTTTGTCCAAGTGTTAGGTGAGATACCACACATCTTACGACAATCTGATGCAGATATATCGTGTTCCAGACAATATCTAAATAGAGGTTTGTAACTTACCATAGTAATACCTACCTTTATACTAATTTAATATGCTAATATTAATTATAAACTTATATTCACTATAAATCAATAATAAATCATAAGTATTTGGGAGAATATCACTTATATTAAATAATATTAAGGTAAAGATAATTCTTATGTTAGAAATAATATCGAGATAATTCTTACCGATAATTTTTTAGAACCCAATATGGGTTTTTCTAAAAACCGAATAACTGTTATTGGTTTTAAAGTTGTATATTGGGTATAATATAATACTTTACGAACATATTTGATGAAAAACAGTCTCAAAAAAACCATCTCCACGTTAGTGAAGATGGTTTGACTTTGAAATATTAAAATGGATGAATTCTATCTTGAATATAACAAATGTAATCATCGTACATTTCGTTGTTTTGTTGAATAAGCATATCAATAGTTTGATTTAACACTTTTCTGGTGTTTTCAAGTTGTTTATTCTTTTCTTCCATATCTTTTTTGTAAAACAGTATCTTTTCAAGTTGTTTTTCTGAAAGTTGTTCATATTCAATAATGTTTTTTGACATTTCAATTCTCCTTTCTTTTGTTTAGTTCATTTGTTGCCATTTCCAAGACTTCATTTGCTTTGGCATATATCTCATCAAGTTTGATTGTATGCACCTGATACATACCATAAGCACTTTTTAGAATTGTTTTTTCTGTTTTTCCATTTGCTTTAAGTTTGTCGGCTTCTGCTATTTCGTTTTTGGCAGTTGCAATAAGTTCTTCAAGTTCTTCTGTGCTAAAAGTTTTTAATTTTTGTAATTTCTCTTCTTTGGTCATATTCATTATCCTTTCATTTCCTTTCTTCGCAACCAAGGATTTTAGGTTTTTTAAATTTATAGATTACCTAATGCGATTTGATTTACAAAACAAGTATGAAAGAAGCGATAATCATTAAATTTTTTCTCATAACTTTTTTCTTCTGTAATAGGTCGCTCTGCTTATGTTAAGTTGTTCCCACGGTTTTTTTTCTGAGTTTTTCTTGTTAGTTTCTTTCGCCAATCTGTAAATGGTTGATGTTGATAGTCCGACTTTTTCAGAAATGGTTTTATAACTTTCGCCAATTTTCAATAATTCTCGTGCTATCTCTTTTTGCTTATCTTTCAATTTCTTTCGTTTTTGAATTTCCATATTTCGTGTCAAATTGACCGAGTGCTTTGAATATTCTTTTTCAAACCTTTTTATATCTTCTTCTGATGCTCCTAATTTTTCAAAAAACACATTACTTCTGATATGAAAAGGGTTCTGAATTTCTTTGAAAATATAGTCGATGCTATCAAGAGGTTCTTCGAATGAATCGTTTAAATTATTGCACCACTTTTCTGCTTCTGGGGTGGACATTATCTCTTTCGCAGCATTAAATCCGTAGTATATTAGGATGTCTCTTTTGCCTACGACATCATCTAATTCCAATGACCACCATTTTATAAAAGCAAGTCTTTTTTTATGCAGGGCATCATAAGACCCTCGTTGGTATTGTGTTGGTTTCTTTTTGCAAATATTCTGTTTCATTTTGTTAGGTTTATCTTTTTTAGGTATGCAATTTTCTATTACAACAGGATGATTACGAAGTGATTGGTTTAGTTCGTTGATGTCAAATCCTTTTTCGTGTAATATTTCAACTTCTGTTTTCATTCCTGTATGTGTGTTATAGGTATCAAATAGTCTGAATAATCCAACAGAATTCTTACTTGCAGAAACATCAATTTCAATATGTTTTTCTAATTCTGGATATTCACTTAAAAAGTCTTTGAAGATAATTGCGAGGTTTTCTATAATTTCGTGATATATAAATTGTAGTTGTTTTGAGGTCGAATTGATATGCCACCACATTTGTATGCCTCTGCCGGTTTTATGTAATATGTTTGGTAATGGCAGTTTGAAACTACCCTCAATAAAAAACAAGTCTCGTTTTATTCTCCACACGAATTCATCAATCAACTCATTTCGTAGGTGTTGGTTCATTCTTCCATGAATGTCGAAATCTAAAACGATGTTATTTAATGAAAATAGGTTCGTGAGTCTTCGCCTTGTATGAATATATGTTGAATTTGCTGTGATGTAATAGTTCATACTTTTCATTATTTTTAGGGTTTCGATTCTATCTGGTAAATCTTTTGGAAGATAACTTCCCAAACTTTTCATCTCTTTATTCTTATTTAAAACAGCGAGATGAACCATACCTTGATATTTCTCGTTTGCTGGAAAAAGAATTTCATAAACGGTCAAGCAAATAACTCCTTTCAAACTTATTTGAAATAAGAATGAAAGATTTGCTGACGAAAAAAATTTGCTCATAAGCAAATTTGCTTATGAGCATTCATTGTTTTTATAAAGTATTTTTTTGTAATTAGCAATCTGTCGCTTATCGAGGTAATTAAATTCATCACAGATGAATAATAGCATCTGAGCCATTCCTCTAATTCGTGTTGAATAATCCGTTTCTCCGTTGCCACTTATAGTTAAGTAAACAGCGATTGATTTAATCAGATATGCTTTAAGAAATAGTTTATGGTAATTCAATTGCTTTCCTCTACTTTTTAATTCATCACGAATATCTTGTTCTTCGAGCCACTGCATCACTTGATTTATTCTTTTTTCGTTTTCCATAATAACCATCCTTACTTTAATTTCTTTGTTTTATCAATGATTTCAGATGCTTCAACTTTTAAGTTTCGCAACTCGGTATTTAGAAAAGTTATATCGCATACCTGTACTAATGTGTCTTTAATAAAAGTTCTAAGTGAAGTGTTCTTCGCCTTTGCCATCATCTGTAATTGTTGTTTTGTATCTGGGTCTAAATATATTTTGACTTCTTTTAATTCGACTTTTTTGTCCATAAAAATGTACTCCTTTCATTTAGGGTAAATAATATATAATCGTATTTTTTAATGCTTTTGTTACGAAAATTTGCTTTTAAACATAAATTTTCATTTTTTCAGAATTGATTTCAATTCGTTCTTTCGCTGTTTTAGTTGTTCTCGCTCGTTTTTGGAAAGAGAACCACTATTACTTAATTTTGATAAAATCACATCTAATTCTTCCTGTAATTCTTTTTCTGTGTTAGGTTCACCAAATTCTCTTTGAAGAATGTCATTCAGAATTTTGTTTACAGATGTGTTTTTATCAAGAGCGATTTGCTTGATTTTCTTTTTGAAATCTGCTGATACATAGCATCTGATATCAACTTGCTTATCCATCTGATACTCCTTTCTTATTAAAGTAATGTTGCTTATTTGCTTAAAGTAAGAATGATAAATATCGTTCTTAATCGAGAAATGTACTGTGCGAAAGTTATCTTCTACGGAGTAGCACAACACGAATGGCTGGCACGGAAATTCGTAATATTGTGTTATTCACAATGAGCGAAAGCCATTGGAATAAAAAGAAATATGTCATACTTATGTTAAATAAGAAAGGAGATGGTGTTATGCCATATGATTTAACTGTGAGTTTTCATAAAGGAACCTGCTCATCTGCTCATCTTGGTCACAATCGTAGAACTATTCCAGTTCCACATTCAGATGTCAGCAGAAGAGATTTAAATGTGTGTTATATTGATATGTCGCTCGAAGATGCTTATCATCATTTGTTTGAAAAATCAAAAAATCAATATAATGCAGAGAAAAAGCCAAGTAGGCAGATTAAAGATTATCTAAAACACATTACAGAGCAGTACGAAAAAGGAGAACAGAAATTACAAGAAGCGAAATCTCGTGGAGCAAGTACAAAGGAACTTGCAAGAATAAAATCTCGATATCCCAAACCTTTTTATGAGATTGTTATTTCAGTTGGAAATTGTGATGCTTATGAGGGTGCTTTTAAATGTGGTGGTGAAAAAGAACAAATAGTTGTGGATATTCTTAATGAGTATATGGCAGGCTTTCAAGAAAGAAACCCACATTTGTTTGTATTTTCAAGTCATTTACATAGAGATGAAACTGGTATTAAAAATGGAAATATCACAAGCAGCAAAGGGGGAGTTCCACACATCCACTTAAACATAGTTCCTTGGACCGATTTGGAAGGTCGAGGTTTACCTGTTCGAGTTTCTGAAAATGGTGCTTTTAAGCAACAAGGTTTGACAACTGGTGAACGAGGAGATAATGGTTCAATTGCTTTTCAAAATAGGGAAAGAGAGATTTTAAGCGAGATTGCAAAAAAGCACGGCATAAACATTATCGAAGGGAAGCATTCAAAAAAACATCTGCACAAAGAAGAATATATTTTGATGCAAGAAAAAGAGAAAAGCAAAATAGAACAATCGCTTATTGATGATAAAGCAGGAGAATTATTAAAGTATCAAGATGAATTAGTTGAATACCTGAAAAATAATGGAATTGAAAATGCTTTTTCTGAACATATCGAAAATCTATCGCTTAAAGCAGATGTCGCAGAATATCACAGTCAGAATGAGCGAATAAAAGAAGTCCTTGCATCTTCGTGGGAAGAATACAAGGACTATACGAGTACATATTTTGATTATTATAGACAGAACAAACATATCCTATGGGATGAAATTCAGAAAGCAAGAAGAACATCATACTTAGAAAAGAAGATGATTGCCAGTATTCTTAATGAAATTGCCAACAGTACAGATTTTATAATTATAAAAGCATTCAAACTGTTACAAGTTTTGTTTATCGCTATATCAAATTTTCATCACGAAAATGAAATAGAAAAGTTACAAGAAGCAAACAAGGAACTGAAAACACAGGCAAGAAATATTATGACTTTAAGCAACGATGTTTCTTCTGTTTTAAAAACTAAACAGTTAGATGATATCGAGCAGTCTCTAAAAGCATACGAAACTGCTCTTAAAAATGCCGAGACTTTTATAAATGAAAGAATGAAGGCATTGGATATCGTGATAGATGATTTAGAGAAATAATTCTGGTAAAGTTATCGATTTTTTTATGAATTGGTTGAAAAAATATATGTGTATGTTAAAATGAATGAAAAATTGAGGAGTGTTTTATATGAATCCAATTATTGATTTAACAAATTTCTCGTAATTCTTCAAAAGATGGTTTTGTAGTTGGGTAATTTTGGTCTAACCATTCAGCAAGAGTTGTTTTATATTTTTGTTTTTTTGGGGGTGCATGTCAATTAAAGAAACGAAGAGAATCGTTATTGCAGGATCAAGAAACTATAATAACTATAACGAAGCGAAGGCTTACATTGATTTTTGTATCTCTAACATCAGAAATGAATATAACATTATCGTCATATCGGGTGGAGCGAAAGGTGCTGACACTCTCGGGGAACGATATGCTAACGAAAACGGTTTTACAATAGAACGATATCTTCCCGATTGGAGACAACACGGCAAGAAAGCGGGTCCGATACGGAATAGAGAAATGGCCGAGGTTGCAGATTATGTTATTTGTTTTTGGGATGGGAGGAGTCGAGGGACAAAATCTATGATTGAATATTCAAAACAATTAAACAAACCTTTAAAAATTAAAAAAGTATAAAAAGAAGAGCGAACGTAAAGTTCGCTCTTCTTTAATTAGTCATGAGGAAGCAAATCTAATATATCAAAAGCATCTTTTATCAAATTTCGAAAAATCTCAAAATGTTGATTTGGCACTTTGAATGCTACACCATTTTTTCTATATGTAAAATTGCTTTTTAATAGTTTGGTAAGAACATCATCCCTAAATTTTAAAATGTCATTTTCAGATTTTGAAACATCAAAGGATGCTTTCCACTTATCAAAGTCTGTTGGTTCATAACAAAAATCGGCAACAGACAAAGAAAAAGCAGAAATTATTTTTCTTAATGTTTTTACAGAGGGACAGTTTGTCCCGTTTGTAAATCTATAGTATGAACTTCGACTAATTTCAGCACTTCGGCAAAATTCTGCTATCTCTAATTTATTAGCATTAACAAGAAACTCAATTCGCTTACCAATTAGATTTTGATTGATTTCTTTTTTACCATCCTTTTCGCACTCTAATTGCTGAAGTTTTACAATATCAATGATGTTTTTTTCACCTTGTGCTTCCCAATCAACAATAGCATTAGCATTAGATGAATACCATTGTTCTAATTCATAGTGTTGTTCTTCTAATATATTTATGTCAATGTCATCATCGTAGTAATCTTCTGGAACTTCACTGTAAGGATAATCTTTTATTCCTTTAACTTCATCTTTAATCTTCATATATAATAAACCTCTTTGTTTTTTATGAATTATACCAAAAATAACACAGAAAAGCAACACTTAATGTAACTTTTGAGAATTGATAAAAAAATTTTAGATACATTATTTATGTGTAAACAAGGCAATTGGCAACACTTATTGTGTTTCATTTGTTTCGTAATGATACACAATGTGTCTCATTGTACTTGACTAAAGTTGAGTTCAAGTGTATAATAACAAGTGTCAGATGTAACACATCTAGCAAATATTTCCCAAAAGGGGTGATAAAAAAAGAAGGAGGTTTTTATATGAAGAATAATAAATCTTCAAATTCAAAAGAATTAAAACAAATCAAAAAAATGCCCGATATTTTAAAGGTAAGTGAACTGAGCGAAATCTTTGAATGTTCAGAATACTTCGTTCGCAAACTTATTCGAGAGAAAAAAATTCAAGCAGTTAGATTCGGTCATGGTTATCGCATAACAAAAAAATCAGTTTTAAAATATTTGGAAGGAGTGGCAGCCTAATGGCAAAATATAAAAATGTTACAGGCAGTGTGCAAGAAAAAAATGGTTCGTGGCATGCTGTACTAAATTATACAGATTTAGAAACAGGTAAGCGAAAAAACAAGTGGAAAAAAATAGGTAGAGTTTCAATTAAACGAGGTGACGGTGGTTTAACTGAAAAACAAGCAAAAGAATCTTTGCCAAAAATCATCGTTGAACTCGAAGATGAACTTTCGAGAAAAAAAGAAGAGTTCGCTGTTTATGACGGAATGTCTGATGTTGAAAGAAGAATTTATAAAGAGCAAAATACTGATTTTTATGAGTATGCATGTAAATTTCTCGAACAGAAAAAGGGTGTTCTGCATTTAGCAACATACATATCATACGAGTCACAATTAAACTCAAGAATCAAAAAATTCTTCTACAATAATTATAAGTTAAAAGATATATCTTATTTCCTTTTAGAAGAGTTTTTTAAGAAGTTTGATGAGGATGGACTTAAGCGAACGACCAAAACGAGATACAAAGCATTTGTGAAATTGGTGCTCGATGATGCTGTTACAAAAGGTTTGATACCAAGTAATCCGATTTATCAATTTCCAAAAGGGACATTTGGACAGAGTAATTTTAAAGCACAAACATTTAAAATTAACGAAATACAAGAACTTTTATCTAAATTAGAAGAAAGCGATGACATTATTGCGAAACTAGTAATAATTGCATCGCACCTTGCTTTAAGGCGAGAAGAAATTCTTGGATTCAAGTGGTCTCAAATTGATTTCGAGGAGAAAAAAATTTCATTAAGAACATCAATTATTGATATTTCGCCAAAAATCGATAAAAAAGATATTCTGAAAAGATATGATTCGGTTAATGAAATTTATATAACAAAAGGAAAAAGACATGTTGTTGAGCAAAATGTTCTTAAAACACATGAAAGTGCGAGTGTTATGCCGTTAAGTGATTATATTCTTGATATCCTAAAGGAAATCAAGAAGGAAACTGATAACAATAGAGAATTGTTCGGCAACTGCTACGATAATAGATTTGATGATTTTGTTTTCGTTAGACCTGATGGTTTTATAGTAACTCCAACTTATTTATCAAACCATTTTCCTATTCTATTAAAAAAATACAATATTAAAAAAATCCGTTTTCACGATTTGAGACACACAACAGCAACTCTTTTATTAAAAGAAGGTTGGAGTCTAAAACATGTGCAGGAATGGTTAAGACATTCTGATGCTCAAACAACTGCAAAATTTTACTTACATACAGATGATGAGGAACTTGTAAAAGTTGGCTCTAGTATTGAAAATATGTATGGTGGAACTGGAACGAAAAGGAGAAATGCTTGATGGACGAACAATATATTTCACAAGATCAAATGCGAAAAATTTTGCATATTAGCAAACGAAAGGCAAAATACATTCTTGACAACGGAATAATTCCCTGTATTAACACAGGGAAAAAAACTCGTCAATATAGAATAAAACTCTCGGATATCGAGAGTTTTATTCTAAATCCATATGAGTTTGAAAAAGGAATGTTTAATAGGAATAATAACAAAAACAAATCGAAAAATGGTTATTGTAAAATTGATAAAGAGATTTTATTCGCTTTTTATCAAGAACTTTTCGCAAATGAAAAGGATGTTCTGACGATACCTGAAGTAAGTAAAATGATTGGATATGCCCCAAAAACAATTTATCGTTGGATTGATAAAAATTGGTTAAACACACACTTAATCATGAATAAAAAATATATTACTAAAAAAGACTTGTTTTCTTTTGTTATTTCAAATGAATATCTTTCTATTAATCAAAAATCAAAAAAACATATTGAACAATTACAGGTTATAAAGTCGAGATGTTATACTACTGCTGTTCAATAAAATAAAGCAGTAGGAAAAACCTACTGCTTTGCTTATTTGGCGGAGAGTTAGGGATTCGAACCCTAGGTTCATTTTACTGAACATGGCATTTCGAGTGCCACACCTTCGACCACTCGGACAACTCTCCATACAAATATATTAAATATGTAATATAAAAAACATTAGACAAACCATTAGACAAAATGGTATTTTCATAAAATGATATCAGAAAACCCTTGATATCAAAGGGTTTAAGGATTTAACTCAAAAGTAAGCAATAACATTTCGAGTGCGGACCCTTCAACCACTTGGGTACATCTCCATTTATATATCATTTTATCACTTGAATTTTTCTTTGTCAACAAGCCTTACTGCATATAATGATTGCTATTGATTTTATATTCTTAAATGTTATAATAAGTGTAAAGTGGGTGTATATTTATGACGAAATTTAAAGAATTTATTAAAAATGAAATTGTGTTGATAATCTCCTTTATTCTGGCGGTTATATCAGCATTTTTTGTTACACCTAATACAGGATATCTTGACTATATTGACTTTCGTACTTTAGGTTTGTTATTTTGTCTTATGACTGTTATGGCGGCTCTTAACGGTCTCGGGATATTCAAATCAGTTGCTGAAATGATGCTTTCAAAAGTAAAAAGTATAGTTGGTCTTTCACTGATTTTAGGACTTCTTTGCTTCTTTTCATCAATGATTATTACAAATGATGTAGCACTTATTACATTTGTACCATTTACTGTCACCGCTTTGAAGCTGTCAGATAAAATGAACAAGCTTATATGGATTGTAACGGTTGAAACAATTGCTGCAAATCTTGGCAGTATGCTGACACCAATCGGTAATCCGCAGAATTTATATTTGTTTTCAAAATTCAATATGAGTATGGGTGATTTCATCTCCACAATACTCCCCTATGCATTACTTTCACTTGTTCTTATTGTTGCTTCTTGTTTATTTACAGGAAGAGATTCGCTTGATACACCAAAAAATGAAACAGAAAATAATTTTTCTAAATTACATATTGGAATATATATTACTTTGTTCGTAATTTCTTTGCTTACTGTTTTCCGTGTGATTCCGTATTTAATTACTGTTGCGATAACAATTATTGCTATTCTTATTTTTGACAGAAAAGTCATTACTAAAGTTGATTATAGCTTGTTACTTACATTTATCTTCTTATTTATATTCATTGGAAATCTTGGTGAAATCAAACCAATAAGCGACTTTTTAAAAAGTGTTGTAAATGGTAACGAGGTTATTGTCGGCATTGTTTCAAGCCAAGTATTTTCAAACGTTCCTGCTGCAATTCTTCTTTCAAAATTCACTGAAAATGCTAAAGATTTGCTCGTTGGTGTTAATCTTGGAGGACTTGGTACGCTAATT
>RHMF01000178.1_pt1 | contig 25881 bp, 20 predicted proteins | sample 5365151 | NCBI WGS metagenome assembly RHMF01 (sample SAMN10266501, study PRJNA497801) | feces metagenome | isolation source: feces | host: Bos taurus | place: China: Prairie of Fairy Mountain | collected 2017-08-14 | reverse complement strand
AAAGCACAATACATATATCATACCACAAATTTACAACAAAAACGGGCACGTCCAACTGATTTTTCAATATTTCTTGCAAAAATCAAGCAAAAAACAATCAGAGTCATTTATTGTTTGAAAAAAATGCGTAACTTTGCACCGCTTTTTGCAAGTTTCCGTGTGATGGGAAATTAAGAAGCTTTTATTAACAACTTAATTTTGAGTAACACAATTATTTAAAGATGAAAACTTTTCAACTCACTGCCGAGCCTCGCACCGACCTCGGCAAAAAGGCCGCCAAGGCCCTGCGTAAGCAAAATTTAATCCCCGTTGTTCTCAACGGTGGCAAGATGGTGGAACTTGAGAAAGACGGTTCCTACAAAGGCTCGCTCCAAGAGGGTGAGAAAGTCGTACCCGTGGGCCGCGATGGAAAGGCCGTCATCACCACCGACCTCGTGGTTAAGTTTGCCGACATCCGCAAGCTCGTTTATAGCACCGACATCTATGTTATCGACCTGACTTTCAACGGCCAGACTCGCAAAGCCGTGATGAAAGACATCCAGTTCCATCCTGTTAACGACAGCATCCTGCACATCGACCTGCTCGAAGTGAACGGTGAGAAGCCCGTGGTGATGGATGTGCCCGTGCACGTAACCGGCCTCGCCGCTGGTGTGAAAGCCGGTGGCAAACTCTTCCTCAACATGAAGAAGGTGAAAGTGAGCGGCATCTACGATAAGATTCCCGAAGACCTGCTGCTTGACGTGAGTGAACTGCAGATTGGCCAAAGCATCAAGGTGGGCGACCTGCACTATGACGACTTTGAACTCGTTAGCGCCAAGGAACTCATGATTACGGGTGTGAAGGCTACCCGTGCCACTGCCGCCGCCGAAACCACCGAAAGCGAAGCTGAGGGTGAAGGCGAAGCCGCCGCAGCCGAGGCTCCTGCTGCCGAGTGATAACACCCTGCACGAATGAAATATCTGATTGTTGGTTTGGGTAACATCGGTAGCGAATACCAAGGCACCCGCCACAACATAGGATTCACAATATTGGATGCCATGGCTAAGGCATCCAATATTGTTTTCTCCACTCAACGTTATGGAGATGTGGCTGAGATGCGCCTCAAGAACCAGCAACTTGTGCTTCTCAAGCCCTCCACCTACATGAACCTGAGCGGGGATGCCGTGCGCTATTGGGTGTCGAAGGAAAACATCACACTTGACCATCTGCTTATCATCGTGGATGACTTGGCGCTGCAGTTTGGCCAAATACGCCTTAAGGGGCACGGTCATAACGGCGGCCACAACGGCCTCAAGAGCATTGACCAGATGCTGGGCACAAATGCCTACGCCCGCCTGCGGTTCGGAATAGGCAACGATTTCCCGCGAGGCATGCAAATCGACTATGTGCTGGGGTGTCCTTCGCCTGAGGAGCTGGCCATCCTGCCTGAGCGTTCAGCGGTGGCCGTCGATGCCATCAAAGCCTTCTGCCTGAGCGGATTGGATTTTGCCATGACACATTATAACAACAAGTGATGAACGAGGTAAGAATCGACAAGTGGCTCTGGGCCACCCGTATTTTCAAGACGCGCTCCATCGCCACAGCGGCCTGCAAATTGGGCCGTGTCACCATCGATGGCGTCAATGCGAAGCCCTCGCGCATGATTAAAGTGGGTGACAAAGTGAGTGTGCGAAAGCCACCTATCACCTACACCTTCCAAGTGCTGGGACTGATTCAGAACCGTGTGGGAGCCAAACTGGTGCAGCAATATCTGAAGAACATCACGTCCCGCGACCAGCTTGAATTACTGGAAATGGTGAAAATCGACGGCTTTGTGAAACGCCAACGCGGATTGGGCCGTCCCACCAAAAAGGAAGGCCGCGATATCCGGGACTTTCGCGATGAGGCCATTTTTGGTTTCGACGATGGCTTCGACTGGGACGATGACAACAATCCACTGTGGACCGAAGCCGACGACGCCGCACTCGATGCTAAAACGGGAGAATCCTGATTCCCCCGTTTTTTGTTGCTCGGCCAGCCACTCTATTTTGCACGGGCGGCCCGGGCGATGTTCACATGGCCCATGGTGGTGCGCAGGTTGAGTTCCACACAAGGATCGAGGCAGATGGCTCCGTTGTCATCATAAAGTAGCATATCCACACCCAACAGCCCTTCGTAATGAGGCGCTATCACCTCCTGCAGCACTTGCCGCATGGCATCTGCCACGGTGTCAAGCCGCGGATAGCGCGCCACAAGCAGCGCATGCAGCTCATCGTTGTTGCCGAGCAGACCATGGTGGAATTGGTCGTGGTCATCGTTATAGAACACCGAGTAACCCGTTAAAGTCATCTCGCTATGTTCGCACTGCCACTCCAATGCAAAATCCTGCACCGGGGAGAGTGCCGTCTCGCCCATCACACTGCCTTGATGCTTAAGCACACCCGACACCCAGCGGTGCATATGACGCTCCGACACATCGAGCACGCGGTAGATGCCGTGCCCGCTGTTGGACCACGGCGACTTCAGGTAAGCCAGCGGAGCCGACAGGTCATGGCTCGGAGCTGAGCCGCCCGAGGCCGTTTCCACAAAATCCAGCACCTCGTCAAGCGAGTGGAGTTCCCGGGGCAGCGGTGAGAAAGTCTCACCCAGCAGATTTGACAGCCGCTGATGCAACACGATGGCGGTGCGGCGGTGTGAGAGCATTCTCAGTTGGTCGAGCCAGTCAAGTGAAGGTAAATCCTGCTCGCGGGCGCCGAGCAGCAACAAATCTTTGCGCAACGCCCTGCTCCAGCCCCAGGGATGGAACCGGCAAGGAGACAGGCCGGGCAACATATCGGGAGTGACCGGCCGCACGTCGAGGCATTGCTCGTTTAGCCAAGCATTGCAGGCCTCCAGGTTGCTGTCGGCCTCCACGAGCACGGCGCTCCCGCTCGGTGCCAGCCAAGCTGGCAGCAACTGATGCCCACGCCTGTAACGCCGGGCGTATGGCGGGGCCGTGTAGTTGTCTCCCCCATGCGCCAGTGCCAAATCGTTCTCGGGATTGAATATGTAGATATCCATCATGCAGGGTCAGGTCTCAGACGGTTGATGACAAAACCAGGAGACGTGCGATATGTTGATTCTCATTTCGCGTTGGTCAACAGTGAATAATTACAACATGAGCGCTGTGCGCAAATTTATTCCCGGTGAGTACATCATGCCACAAATATACACACTTTTATCAATATATCCAAACACACCGCAACATACACAATATTCGGCAAATAATCCATAATGCGCTAAAAAACAGCCGTTTCAAACACATTACTTGGGGAACCAGCACAAAAAAAAGACACCTCCGAAAAGGTGCCTTTGTGACCCCTATAGGATTCAAACCTATAACCTTTTGATCCGTAGTCAAACGCTCTATTCAATTGAGCTAAGGGGCCAATCTTTCTTGATTGCGGGTGCAAAGTTACTGCTTTTTTTGAAATTGACAAAGGTTTTGCCGATTTTTTTCAAAAAAAACAAACTTTTACTCCTATAGAATCCACGTGGCCAATGCCCACACCGCAAAAATCGCAAGGGCAATCAACGTGGGTTTCACCATCGTCTTGTAGTTGACCACATACAATCCCTGGTGAGGCGGGTCCACCTTGTCCGGTTTTTGGTCGGCTACAGCCAGCGCGTGTTCATCAACAGGTTCGATGGACGTTTCTTCTTCTTTATATAAATATGCCTTCATATCAATAGTGTTTTATTTCGCGATGCAAATATAGCGCTTTTTCTTTAAAAGAGTGCAAAAAATGCGTCATTTTTCTCAGGCTGCGTATTCGCAAGGCAAAAGGTCAGACTTTTTTCACGATATAGGAAACCACGCCCCACACAACGAAATTGCTGTCGGGACTGACTTTGATTTCGGGAAATGACTCGTTGGCAGGGGTCATGTACAGTCCGTCTTCCCTCACCGAAAGCCTTTTCACAGTGAAATCACCATCTACAAAGCACACGGCTATGCTGCCGTCGCGCGGCGTGAGCGAGCGGTCGATTATCAGCAGGTCGCCTTCGTTGATGCCGGCATCAATCATCGATTTGCCAATCACACGGGCGCAAAAGGTGGCGGCGGGATGATTGATAAGTTCTCGGTTCAGGTCAAGAATATCACCGTAGTTACCTTGTGCGGGACTCGGAAATCCCGCCTGCACACGGTTTTCAAAATATTTTATCGCATTGTCGCCCGATACCGACAGGCGGCTTATTTCCAGTGATTCCACTTCTGTTTTGATTTTAATATATTCATCGGTCAGGCGTTTCCACCTGTGTTATAAGTCCGTCATAGGCCAGCGACACGTTGTCGGGCAGCAGGCTCTGGCTTTCGGCATGTGGCCCGATACCATGGCTCATGTGAATAAGCAAGGCGCGGCCGGGCTGAATCTTCCGGATGGCCGCCAGGGTCTCGTCAAGGCAAAAATGTGAAAAATGCTCACCTTGTTCGGAGCGACGCAGCGTGTTGATGACAAGTAAAGGGATGCCACGCAGGCGTTCTGTCACCTCGTCGGAAATATATTTGGCATCGGTAATATAGGCCATCGGGCCGATGAGAAAAGCCAGGATGGGCAGCCGGTAATGCAGCACCGGCAGAGGCAGCACATCCACTCCGGCGACGGTGAACGGCTCCCACTCACGGATGGGATGCACGTCGAAATGAGGCACACCGGGATACGGATGGGAATTGAAGCAATAAGCCAACCGGCGGTACAAATCATCGATGACATCCTGCCGCGCATAGATGGGGAACGAGCCCTGTTCCAGGCAATAGGCCCGCAAGTCCTCTATGCCGCCAATGTGGTCAAAGTGTATGTGGGTGAGTAACAAGGCGTCGAGAGCATCGTCGCTGGCACGAAGCATCTGGGTGCGGAAGTCGGGGCTGCAATCCAGCAGCAAACGGGCTCCCTTATAACGCACTACGGCACTGCACCGCATGCGGTTGTCACGTGGGTCGCTGCTGCGGCACACCTCGCAGCCGCATCGCAGAGACGGCACGCCCGTGGAAGTGCCTGTGCCTAAAAACTCTATCTCTAATCTCTCCATAAGAAAGCACTCATTTTAGTGTTAACGCTTATCGGTTCTCCATCAGCAGGTCATCTTCAAAATACAGGTAACTGCCACCGTCGTAATACCAATATTCACGCAAACCGGCTTGGTCGGGATTGCGGCTGATGCGCTTGGGCGTGCCTTTCGCCAGCAGGCACTCTTCCTTGGTCATGCCGGGCACAATCTCTCCGTTGACGATGTGCGACCAGTTTATATCGGAGATGGACGGATGGTCCAGCCGGACATCCCGTTGCTGGAACAAAGCGTCAAAATCCCGCCCGCGCATCGATGAGCGCTGGTCAATCATCCACACCATGGCCTCCGCGCGGGTGTCGAGGGCGGTGAAAAAAACCTGCAGCGGCATCACCTTGTTGCCAGGCTGCACGTCGGTTATATGCACCTTCACAAACTGCCGTCCGCGAATCATCTGCTGACTTTCGGCATCATACCATATCGGGGTTTTCACATAAAAGTCCTTGTCCAGGATTTGCCTACGATACCACTCCACCATATCCAAGTCGATGAGCATGGGGATGGAAAAGGCTGAAGTGAATTCTTCCAGTTTCTTCTCGGTGCGGTAGAAGAGCGTGTCACCGTCGGCTGTTACAAACTCCAGGCTCACCCTGGGCTGATTGTCGTAGAGGCTGCCGGTGGTGTAGCCCGCATACCGCAGTTCCTGGCCAGCCAGTCGCAGGGAGTCCAAATCACTGTGGGCTGAGGAGGCGAAAAGCACATTCGCCCGGCTATCGGTCACAACAAACCGCTTACCCTCGCGCCAGTTGGGCACGCTGTCGGCGTAAGGCAGCAACGTGACGGTAGGCTGTCGGCCTACGGTCATAGCTTTCTCCACATCTTTTTCGGTAACGTGCTCGGTCACGTCGATTCCAGTGCCGCAGGCGGTTAACAGAAAAACAGCTATGGTTACAAGGATTCGGTTCATTTGGCAAAGTTACATAAAAAATGATGATTTGCACAAAACTTCAGAATTAGCGGTTGCAAATTTTGCACACTTTCACACTCAACTCACGATTACAGGCCAGACATCACAATTAATGCATTGCTACTGAAGACAGTTTCAAACACCAAGTATCGACTTAATACTGCCCATTCATAAGTATATATCAAGACTCCTGCTTCCCTTCCCGCCCGCTGAATCAGGTGCCGCTTTGCGGAATTGCCCGCGCAGCGGGTTGGGCGCCCATCGTGATTTTGCCATGATACCTTTTACCTTCATGTCAGAATTTTTGTGTAAGTTTGCGCCATGATTTATCCGGCTAATTTTGAAAGCAAAATTGGATTCGATGCCATCAGGCGTGAAGTGGAATCGCACTGCGTGAGCGCGATGGGTAGCAGGCAATGCCACGACATGCGCTTCAGCACCAATCGTGACGAGGTCAGCAGCCGCTTGATGGAGACCGCCGAGTTCCTGAGCATTCTGGAGCAGAACAAAGAATTTCCGCTCGACCACTATTATGACCTGCGGGGGCCGTTGCACGCCATAGCCACACCGGGCACTTTTTTGTCGGAAGAGCGGCTGCACGACCTGCGCCGCCAACTGGGCACCATTAACGAAATCACTCGGTTTTTCCATGCGACCGGTGAACCCTCCTACCCCCACCTGTGCATTCTCATAGGCGATGTGCAACCCCATCCTGAAATCATAGCCGCCATCGACCAGGCACTGGACAAATTCGGCAATGTCAAGGACAATGCTTCGCCTGCTCTGAGTGAATTGCGCGCCACTATCCAGCGGGTCACGGGTAGCATCAACGGCACGTTGCGGCGCATCATAGCGCAAGGCCGGAAAGACGGTTTCCTGGAAGCCGATGTGCAACCTTCGATGCGCGACGGGCGGCTGGTGCTCCCCGTGGCTCCCATGCACAAACGCAAGGTGCACGGTATCGTGCACGATGAGAGCGCCTCGGGCAAGACGGTGTTTATCGAACCCGAAGAAATCGTCGAAGCCAACAATCGCATCAGGGAAACGGAAGCCGAGATAGCACGGGAAATCATCCGCATTCTCACCGAAATAACCGACATGGTGAGGCCTAACATTGATGAATTGTGCGGTTTGTGCGACATGCTCGGACGAATTGACTTCGTGCGAGCCAAAGCGCTTTTCGCTCAGGATGTCGGGGCACAGCTGCCTCACATCGACTCGGGACGGCGCATCGAATGGTACACGGCCAGACATCCCGCCCTGATGCTGTCGCTGCGCCAACAGCACAAGGAGGTCGTGCCCATGAACATCGAACTCACGCCCGAGCAACGTATCCTGGTGATTTCCGGACCCAACGCGGGAGGAAAATCGGTGTGTTTGAAGACGGTGGGCGTGGTGCAATACATGATGCAATGCGGCCTGCTGCCCACAGTGCGCGACAGTAGCCACATGTGTATCTTCAACGACATCATGATCGACATCGGCGACCAGCAAAGCATCGAAGACGACCTGAGCACCTACAGCAGCCATCTGCAGAACATGAAACTGTTTCTTTCGCGTGGTGGGAAAAAGTCTCTTTTGCTTATCGATGAAATGGGCGGTGGCACTGAACCGCAGATTGGCGGTGCCATAGCCGAAGCCATTCTGACCCAGCTCAATACACTCGGCGTGATGGGAGTGGTCACCACTCACTACCAGAACCTGAAGCATCTGGCTGAAAACACGCCGGGCATGGTGAACGGTGCCATGCTCTACGACCGTCAGCGCATGCAACCGCTTTTCCAGCTGTCGATTGGTTATCCCGGCAGTTCGTTTGCCATCGAGATAGCCCGAAAAACAGGTTTGCCGCAGAATGTCATTGAACAAGCCAGCGACATCGTGGGCAAAGACTACATCAACATGGACAAGTATTTGCTCGACATCGTGCGCGACCGTCGCTACTGGGAGCACAAACGCCAAGAGATACACGCTAAGCAAAAGAAACTGGACCGCACCATTGAACAATACAATGAACGTCTCGAAAAACTCACCAGCGAACAAAAGCAAATCCTGAGACAAGCGCAAGCCGAAGCCCAGCAGATAATCAAGGACAGCAACGCGCAAGTGGAACGCACCATCAAGGAAATCAAGGAGGCTCAGGCCGACAAGGAACGCACCCGGGAACTCCGCAGGCAACTCGACGAGTTCAAGCAACGCCTCGAAAACACAGAAGATGTCACGGTGCCATCCACTCCATTGATGATGCCGGCAAACCGGGTGTCGAAACCGGAACGCAAAAAAGCGCCAAAACAGCCTTCAAAAAACAAACACATCGACCTGCGTCCTCTGCAAGCAGGCGACAACGTGCTGCTCAAGGGGTCTTCAACCGTGGGCTCCGTCATCAGCTTAGACGAGAAATACGCCATCGTGGCGTTCGGCAACGTAAAGACGCGCGTGGAGGTCACACGGCTGGAGCGCACCATGCGCCATGCCGACAAAGTGAAGATGGAAAGTTCCGCACCGCAAGGCGTGAGCGAGAGCCGCAGCCGTCAACTGGAGTTCAATCAGGAGATTGACGTGAGAGGCATGCGCGCCGATGAAGCGATACAGGCCGTCACCTATTTCATCGACGATGCCATCCAGTTCGGCATTCACCATGTGCGCATTCTGCATGGCACGGGCACCGGAGTCTTGCGAAGCGCCATCAGGCTGTATCTGGGCACTGTGCCGGCCATCCGTAGTTACCACGACGAACACGTGCAACTGGGCGGCCCGGGCATCACCGTGGTGGAGTTGTGACCCACGCCCGCTGTGAGCGCTATAATCAGAACGGCGCGAAATCTGTTCTGTATGGAAGAAAAATGCGCAAACAGTATGATTTGTCGCAAAAAATTGCGACATTTGCAGTTTGAAAACCACTAACTAAGAATTCTATTATACAAAATGGAGATAACAGTCCAACAACTGGCCGCTCTCGTGCACGGCACCGTGGAAGGTGACGGCAATGCGGTTATCAACAATTACGCAAAGATAGAAGAAGCGGTTGCAGGCTGCCTCACCTTTCTTGCCAACCCGAAATACACACACTACATTTACGAAACCAAAGCCACCGCGGTGTTGGTGCGCAAAGATTTTACACCTGAACAACCCGTGGCAGCCACCCTTATCAGGGTGGATGACCCGTATGCCACGCTGGCCGACCTGCTCAATTTCGTCAACAGCCAGCGCCCTGCCAAGCAAGGCGTGGAGCAACCCAGCTATGTGAGTCAAGATGTAAGCCTGCCCGACGATGTCTATGTGGGTGCGTTTGCCTACATCGGACAGGGGGTGAAAATCGGTAAAAACGTGAAGATATATCCGCAGGTCTATGTGGGCGACGGTGTCACACTGGGTGACGACGTGGTTCTGTATCCCGGCGTGAAAGTGTACCACGGCTGCAAAATCGGCAACCGCTGCATCCTGCAGGCCGGCGCCGTGATAGGCGGTGACGGATTCGGTTTCGCACCCAAACCCGATGGCTCGTACGAAAAAATCAGCCAAGTGGGCATCGTGATACTGGAGGACGATGTGGAAATCGGTGCCAACACCACCATCGACCGTGCCACCATGGGCGCCACGGTGGTGCGGCAGGGCGTGAAACTCGACAACCTGATTCAGGTGGCCCACAATGTGGAGATAGGACGCAACACTGTGATGGCAGCCCAGGTGGGCATTGCCGGCTCGACGAAAATCGGAGAGCACAACATGGTGGGTGGACAAGTAGGCTTTGCGGGGCATATCACTGTGGGCGACCGAAACGGAATCGGAGCACAAACGGGTGTGCACAACAGCATAGGCAGTGACCAGACCTGGCTGGGGGCACCCTGCATCCCCGCCAAGGAATTCGCCCGCCAGTGCATTTATGTAAAGCGCCTGCCCGACATGACCGATGACATCAAGGCCATCAAGAAAGAAATCAAACAGTTAAAAGAGAAACAATAATATCTCCGCATAAGCCACCAAGCGACAATCAAATGAAGCAAAAAACACTCAAAAGCGCTTTCACGCTCCAGGGAAAAGGTCTGCACACCGGCATGATGTCGACCGTGACATTCAACCCTGCCGCACCCAACACTGGATACTTATTCTGCCGTGTCGATTTAGAGGGGAAACCCACCATCGAAGCCTTGGCTGAAAATGTGATAGAGACCACACGCGGCACCGTGATTGCCAACAAAAACCATAAAGAAGTGCGTGTAAGCACTATTGAACATTCCATGGCTGCTCTCTATGCAGCAGGCATCAACAACTGCCTCATCGAGGTGGACTGTCCCGAGATGCCCATTCTTGACGGCAGCGCCATCATCTACAGCAAAGCCATCGAGAAGGCCGGACTGGAAGAGCAGGATGTTGAGCAGGAATTTTATGTGGTGAAGCAACGCATCAAAGTTGTGGACAAAGAAAGCGGCAGTTCGCTTATCGTTCTGCCCGACGACGACTTCAGCATCGACACGATGATTGAGTTTGACTCGCCGGTGCTGGGCAACCAGTTTGCGTCGTTATCACGCATCACTGATTTCAAAAAAGAAATCGCCGCCTGCCGCACGTTTGTGTTTGTGCGGGAAGTGCAGCCTCTGGTTCAGCTTAATCTCATCAAGGGCGGTGACCTGGACAATGCCATTGTCATTTATGACCAGCCCATGGAGCAAAACGAGCTCGACAAGTTGGCCGATGCCATGCATGTGCCCCACAAGAATGCCGGCGAGCTGGGCTATCTCAACGAGCGTCCGCTCACCTTTAAAAACGAGCCCGCCCGTCATAAACTGCTCGACGTGCTGGGCGACCTGGCTTTGATAGGCCGCCCGCTGAAAGGCCGCATCGTGGCCACTCGACCCGGACACACCATCAACACCCAGCTCTCGAAAAAAATCCGTCAGGAACTACGCTATCAAAATGTGCAGGCTCCGGAGTATGACCCTAACAAGGAGCCCGTGATGGACATCAACGCCATACGTCATCACCTCCCCCACCGCTATCCCATGCTGATGGTGGACAAAGTGATAGAAGTGGGCAAGAAACACATTGTGGGCATTAAGAACGTGACGGGCAACGAGCCTTTCTTCCAAGGCCACTTCCCCGACGAGCCCGTGATGCCCGGTGTGCTGCTGGTGGAGGCCATGGCACAAACCGGAGGATTGCTTGTGCTGGGCACCGTGGAGGAGCCTGAGCGCTACAGCACCTACTTCCTGAAGATTGACAATGTGAAATTCCGCCATAAGGTGGTGCCGGGCGACACACTCATTTTCCATCTGTCGCTCATGACACCCATTCGCCGCGGATGTGCCGTAATGAAAGGTTATGCCTTTGTAGGCGAGAGGATTGTGGCCGAAGCCGAATTTATGGCACAAATCGTAAAAAATAAATAAGTACAACACAACAAACAGAGACTATTATGTTTGAACAGCACCCCATGGCCGTTGTCCATCCCGACGCCAAAATTGGCGAGGGGGTGAAAATCGGTCCCTTCACAACCATTGAGGAAAACGTTGAGATAGGCGACGGTTCCATCATCGACAGCAACGCCGTGATTTGCAGCGGCGCACGCATCGGCAAGAACTGCCACATCCACCCGGGAGCCGTGGTGGGCAACATACCGCAAGACCTGAAATTCAAAGGCGAGGACACACTGGCCATCATCGGCGACAACACATCGATACGCGAGTTTGTCACGGTGCACCGCGGCACCGCCAGCCGAGGCAAAACCGTAATCGGCAACAACTGCCTGATTATGGCCTATTGCCACGTCGCGCATGACTGCGTGCTGGGCGACCATGTGATTATGTCTAACAGCGTTCAACTGGCCGGTGAGGTTGAGGTCGGTGAATGGGCAGTGCTGGGCGGAGGCGCCCTGGTGCACCAGTTCACTCGCATCGGCGCCCATGTGATGCTGCAAGGTGGCGCGTTGGTCAACAAGGATATCCCACCCTACACCATGGCAGGCCGCTACCCCATCAGTTATGAGGGCGTGAACAGCGTAGGGCTGCATCGCCGCGGCTACACCGAGGACAAAATCAATGCTATCCAAAACTGCTACCGGACGCTTTATCTGTCACGCGTCAACATCACCGAGGCAACCCGCAAAATGGAGACCGAACTGCCGCCCAGCGTTGAACGCGATGCCATCATCGACTTTGTGCGGGCCAGCAAGCGCGGCGTGGTGCGTGCCGGCATATGAACAATGCAAACAATAAAAACCTAACATAAAATCAAAACATCATGACTGAACAGATTCAAAAAACGATGAGAGACTCAGCCGCCATGCGCTGGACAGCGCTGTTGTTGCTTGCGCTGGGTATGTTTTTCTCTTACATCTTTATGGACATCCTGTCGCCCATCAAAGATTTAATGCAAACCGAACGAGGATGGGACTCTGAAGCCTTTGGCACGATGCAGGGCGCCGAGACTTTCCTCAATGTGTTTGTTTTCTTCCTCATTTTCGCAGGTATCATTCTCGACAAGATGGGCGTGCGCTTCACCGCCGTACTTTCGGGTGTGGTGATGCTCGTTGGCGCCTTGATTAAATACTTCGCCGTGAGCGAGTCTTTCATGGGAAGCGGCATCGAGACCTGGTTTAACAACAATCTCAATTACATTCCCGTTTTCCAGGAACTGGGTGTGTCGCCTTTCTATGAAGGTATGCCTGCTTCAGCCAAAGTGGCAGCCATCGGATTCATGATTTTCGGTTGTGGAACCGAGATGGCCGGCATCACGGTGAGCCGTGGTATCGTGAAGTGGTTTAAAGGCCGCGAGATGGCACTGGCAATGGGTAGCGAGATGGCACTGGCCCGCCTCGGCGTGGCCACGGTGATGATTTTCTCACCTTATTTTGCCAATCTCAGCGGCAAGGTTGACGTGAGCCGTTCGGTGGCCTTTGGCGTGGTGCTGCTGATGATTGCCCTCATCATGTTCATCACCTATTTCTTCATGGATAAGAAACTCGACAGCCAGACCGGCGAGGCTGAAGAAAAGGACGACCCCTTCAAAATCAGCGATATTGGCAAGATTCTGACCAACCGCGGTTTCTGGCTCGTTTCTCTGCTGTGCGTGCTCTACTACAGCGCCATATTCCCCTTCCAGAAGTATGCCGTTAACATGCTGCAATGCAACCTCACCTTCACCGAAGTCGACCCTAATTCGTTCTGGGCCGGTGAAAGTGTCACCATCATCCAATACATTGTGATGCTACTGGTGGCCGTGTTTGCCTTTGCCAGCAATTTCGTCAAAAAGAAAAGCATGCAGATGTGTCTGCTCGTGCTGGCAATAGCGTTCCTGGTGGTTTATTGTTTCATGGGCTACAAGCAGCAGTCGGCGGCCAGTGTGTTTGCCGTGTTCCCGCTGTTGGCCATGGGCATCACCCCCATCCTGGGCAACTTCCTCGACCATCATGGCAAGGCTGCCACGATGCTCGTGCTGGGTTCACTGCTGCTCATATTCTGCCACCTGACCTTCGCCCTCGTGCTGCCTGCTTTCAAGGGCAACCAGGCTGCCGGTTATATCGTGGCCTATGTGACCATTCTGGTGCTTGGCGCTTCGTTCTCGCTCGTGCCTGCAGCCTTGTGGCCCAGCGTACCCAAACTGGTGCCTGAGAAGATTATCGGTAGCGCCTACTCGCTCATCTTCTGGATTCAGAACATCGGTTTGTGGCTTTTCCCGTTGCTGATTGGCAAGATTCTGACGAATACCAATCCCGAAGGCACCGCCGCCACCGAGCTCGACTACACCTGGCCGCTGGTTATGCTCGCCAGCCTAGGTGCCGCCGCTCTGCTGATAGGCCTCTACCTCAAGGTGGTTGACCGCAAGGATCACATTGGTCTGGAAGAGCCCAACATCAAGAAGGCTGATGCCTAATGACCGAATTGGTTAAAACCACAATCGAAAACAAATCGTGGGCACGGTGGGCCGTGCTCGCGATTGTTTCGTTTACGATGATGGCTGGCTACGTCGTGGCCAAGGAGATGTCGCCCCTGCAATATATGCTGGAATTGCCCGCATCGCAAGGAGGCATGGGATGGACCAGCAGTGAGTTCGGCCTGTTTGCCGGCAACCGCGGATTCTTCAATGTTTTCCTGCTTATGCTTATCTTTTCGGGCATCATACTCGATGTGAAGGGGGTGCGCTTCACCGGCAACCTGTCGTGTGCCATCATGCTGGGCGGTGCAGGCATCACCTATTGGGCCATCACACATGTGGACCCCGCGCAAAGCACCGGCTTTGGCGGGCAAGCGCTCTATGCATTCACCCACAGCCACCGCCTGCAGGCGTTGCTGGCCACACTGGGCTTTGCCGTGTTTGGCGTCGGCTACGAGATGTGCGGCATTACAGTGTCAAAGGTTATCGTGCGTTGGTTTTCAGGCAAGGAGATGGCACTGGCCATGGGTCTTCAGGTGGCAATGGCGCGCCTGGGCACTTCACTGGCGCTGTCGGGCAGCCTGCCTCTGGCCCTTCGATTCGGGTTGTCCACCCCTTTGTTGATCGGCGTGTTCGGTCTGGGGCTCGGATTGATTGCATATCTGGTGTATTGCAGTATGGACCGCGGCCTGGACAAGAGTGCGGCTCACCGAGAGGACGCTGATGTGGTCAATGACGAGGCTTTTCATCTGCGCGATATACCCGCCGTGCTCACCAACACCGGTTTCTGGCTCATCACGCTGATTTGCCTGTTCTACTACTCGGCGCTCTATCCTTTTCTGGACTTCGCGTCCAAGATGATGATTGTGAAATACGGCATCGACCCCGCTTGGGCCGGCTCGGTTTCATCCATACTCACCTATAGTTCGATTGTACTCACCCCGCTCTTCGGTGCCTGGTGCGACCGTCGCGGCCACAGCGCCACCATCATGGTGATTGGCACCCTGCTGCTCACGGCCACGCTCATGGTGTTTGCCATGCCGGGTCACTCGGGGGTTCTCGCCGTCACTCTGATGGTTATTCTGGGCGTGGCGTTTTCGCTGCTGCCCGCCGCTCTGTGGCCGGCAGTGCCAAAGATTGTGCCTGAGCGGTTGCTAGGCACTTCTTATTCGGTAATCTATTACATTCAGAACATCGGTCTCATGGTGGTGCCCATGCTCATAGGACGCATTCTGCAGAGCGACACCGTGGGTGACCAGGTGGATTACACCAGAGCCATGTGGATATTCACTGCCATCGGAGTTGCCGGCATCATGATTTCCGTTTTGTTGCTGGTGGCTGACCGACGCAAGCATTATGGATTGGAGCAACCTAATGTGAAAGTCTGAACCAACATCTTGTGACAAAGCAAGCGGGCTGTCGTGTTCGACCGCCCGCTTGTTATTTTCAAGCCCATCTCATCCCAACGAATCCAGCAGGCGCCTGGCCTCGTTGCGGCCGCTGTTGAGCAGTGTGGGATAATGCGCATCGCTGTTGATGACCACAGGGGCTTTGTATTTTTTCAGCATGGCAAAGTATTTAATATTAGGGAAAAACCGGTTGTGTTGCAACCAGGACTTTGTGTTGATTTCCACTGTGAGGTGACAGTCCATTATTGACTCAAACATCTGCAAAACCAGTTTGTCAAACCATGGCTCCTCATCCAGATTAGAAGAGTATAGGCTGGCGTTTAAGCCGATTTTATCAAAGTGCCCTACAATGTCGAAACCGCCTTTCTCCACCATCTGCATTGACTGGGCGAAAAACGTGCGCACCACGTATTCGATGTCGTCCTCGAAATAGTTGTGCATCTTCTTTTTGAATGCATCGTAGTGGCCGTCGATATCTATCAAGAGCGACGGGTTGTTGATGGCAGGGATGAAATGCACCGAACCAATGGAATAATCGAGCGGCAACGACTGGAAATAACTGTCGCTGGGGCCGAAATCATTCACATAATCTATCTCCATTCCGGTGTATAAATGGATTTGCCCCCCGTAGATGCCGCGCAGCCGTTCCATTTCTTGAAAATAGTCATGCACACTGGCTCGCGACATATTGCAAGGGCTTTCTGCCGTGGTGGGACTGTGGGGAGTGAACCCCAGATGTGTAAAGTGCAGGGCAATGGCCTCGCGCACAAAGTCTTCCATCGGTGCCCGCGCATCGCAAAACTGCGTGTGGGTGTGCAGATTGTAGAGGTCGGTTTGCGAAACGATATCGTTAATATTCAGCATATCTATATCTATGTCTTAAGGTTATGGGGGCGAGGCAGTTAAAACAGTTTGTTGATATCTTCCAGTGCTATCACTCCTATCACCGGTTTCCCGTCGGGCGTGTAATTGGGCTCCGACAACTTAAGCAAATCAGACACCAACGAGTCCATCTCCTCCTGCATCAAAGTCCGCCCGTAGGGAATGGCGGCGGCTTTGGCCACCTGCAAAGCGATGTGGTCGGATATGCGGTCTTTCACCGATGCGCCACCCTGCTCCACCGAATCAATAAGTTGACGTAGAAACTCCTTCACGTCCACTCCGTCAAGCCCTGCCGGCATGCTGCTCACCGTAAAGTCATTGCCGCTTAGACGCGACAGGACAAAGCCTATTCGTTCCAAATCGGGCAACAGGCTGTCGAGCGTTGCGCTCTGTGCAGGCGAGAGTTGCATCTGCTCAGGGAAGAGCATCGTTTGCGAACCGATGTTTTCCACATTCATGCGGGAGATATAGCGATTGTAAAGCACCCGCACATGGGCCCGATGCTGGTCAATCACCATCAGTCCCGATTTGATTGGCGACAGGATGTAGCGGCCTTTCATTTGCAGATACATCGTTTGATGGTCGGCTACGAACACATCGGGAGATTGTTCCGGGGAGGCAGAGGAATCGGCTTTCTGCTTCTGGAAATCCTCATACAGGCGCTCCCAGTCTTGATGTATTGATGTGGCGGGACGTTGTCTGACAGCACCCGCGGCAGAACCAGACGCGGAAACGGAATCGTTCTTAAAGGGATTGTATCCGGGGTCCACATCTATGGTGGGTCGATGTAAATCGGGATGCTTGGAAAAAGCCGGTATCTCCGGTGCGTCTTCATTATCGAAATCAATGCTCGGAACCTCGTTGAAGCGCCCCAGCGCCTCACGCACGCCCGCCTGGAGGATTTGCCAGATAGCTATCTCATCCTCAAACTTTATCTCGGTTTTTGTGGGATGGATATTGACATCTATCGACTGCGGCTCTACTTCGAAACGCAGGAAATAATTGGGCTGCATATCGGCGGGAATGAGTTGTTCATAGGCAGAAAGCACCGACTTATGGAAATAGGGATGCCGCATGTAGCGGCCGTTGACAAAGAAGAACTGTAGGAAATTCCTACGGCGGGCAAACTCAGGTTTGCCGATATAGCCTTCCACCTTCACAAGCGAAGTGTCGATGCTGACCGGTAGCAACTGCTGGTCGAAGTTTCTGCCGCCCATAAGCGCCGCTATGCGTTGGATGAATGTGCCGGGGGCAAGTTTGTGGAGCACAGTGTCGTTATGCGAAATGGAAAACTCCACTTGATAGTTCACCAAAGCCAGTTTCTCAAATTCCTTAAGAATGTTACTGAGCTCCACTTGGTTGTTTTTGAGAAATTTACGGCGGGCCGGCACGTTAAAGAACAGGTTCTTGACCATGAAATTGCTGCCGGGGGCGCACATGTCGGGCTCTTGGCTTTCGCACGTGGAGGCATTGAACACCAATCGAGTGCCCAGTTGGTCCTGGGCGCGGCGGGTGCGCAGTTCCAGTTGGGAGATGGCCACGATCGACGCCAGCGCCTCTCCACGGAAACCCATGGTGTGGAGTGAAAACAAATCCTCGGCGGCTCTGATTTTCGACGTGCTGTGGCGTTCAAAGGCCAGGCGCGCGTCGGTCTCGCTCATGCCGGTGCCGTTGTCGATAATCTGTATTAATGTGCGGCCGGCATCTTTCAGTATAATCTGGACACTGGTGGCATGGGCGTCAATGGCGTTCTCCACCAACTCTTTCACCACAGATGCAGGACGCTGTATCACTTCACCGGCGGCAATCTGGTTGGCCACCGAATCGGGTAGCAATTTTATCACATCACTCATAGTCGCATTACCGGGGGGTGTCTGTGGTTGACGTGCTGCGTCGGCGCGTTCCGCTGTTGACCGACCGGAGCATGCTTTTTAGTTCGTCACTGATATCGAAGATATCGTCAGGTTTTTGCGGACGCAGAGGCTCCAGCCACTGGAACTGCGGCAAATAGAGGTCTCCCTTCCTGGACAAATACAGCGGCGTGATGCGACCGTTCACATCAGGCCACATCACAATCTTGTCCACCTCTTGTTTAGCCTTGAGATTAATGCGAAGGTAACTGCCTTGCGCCGACACCATTTTATTGTAGGTGGAATCTTTTTCCTGTGGGAACATAATCACTTGCACATTGCCATCCACATCAAGACGACGCATCTCTTTGTTTTCAAAATAGGCTTTCATCTTCTTACCGGTGAGTTGGTCATAATACACTTCGCCCAGATGTTCAGCCATGAATCCACCCGACGGCATGGTAGCCCAATCCACGGTGCTGTCGGCAATATGCACATTGATTTCATCGCCAAACACCTGACGATGGCCATTCCACAGCACCGCATGGCGGTAGAGATTGAGTATGGTGTCGGCCTCGCTCAGCTGCAGCGAGTCGGCCACTCCTTGCACATCGCTACGGAAAAAACGCGCCTGGTTGAAGGCACGAAGCACTCGCACCGAGTCATGGTCGAGCAGCGTAAGCAAGGTGTCGGCATGCAGATAGATGGTGTCCTTCTGCGAGAACTCGCGGGCGCGGGCACGGCGAGTCACGAAACTATAGTGGGTGTTGTCATCGTGATAGCCGTAGCCGCCGTCTAAAATCACTTTATGCTTGGGATCATGTATCACCACGTTGCCGCGCGCCTCGCCCCAGTTCTGATGCTGATTGTAGTACACTGTGTCGCCTTGCAGCGTCTTCCCGTCTTTGGTGGTGATGAGCGCCCTGCGATAGAGCGTGGCATCATCGGCGGCCAGGTTGTACCACCCCTCTTGGGTGCGGATAGTATTGTCATCGCTTATTATGATGGTCCGGTCCACGATGTTGGCCATTTGCGTGCGGGTGTTATAAAGCAACTCGTTGGTGCGAAGGTCGTAACGCTTGTTCACCAGGTGGACGTTGGTGCTGAATTCGGCTTGTTTGGTGTCGAACTCATAACGGCCGTACTCACTGGTAAGAGTGGTGGCATTGCGCTTGTTGTACACCTTCCCGCCATCAAAATAGTAGCCCACGTCGCTGCCGACCTCATAGTCAAGGCTGTCGGTCGTGAGGATAATCGAGCGATTCTCCACCCTTACATTGCGACGCAGCTGTGCCATCTGTTCATAGCCGTAATAATGAAGGATGTCGGCATGGGCGGTGAGTGTGTCGCTCTGAGTGAGCTTCACATGGCCGAAAGCATCGATTGAACCAGTCTGCTCATAGAAATAGGCACTGTCGCAAAACATATACATGTCACCGCGGCGGAACCTCACATGGCCTTTCAGCAGTTGGTAGTTGCGGGGACGGTTCTCATCGGCCGACAGGATATCGGCGTTTTCAAGAAACACTTTACCCGGCTGGTAGCGGTTGGCCTTGGGGATTTGCGGCGTGATGCGTCTCACGCGCTTGGGCTTTGCGCCCTGACGGGCGGCTTTGGGTTGCTGGGGATTGATGGAGTCGGTGCTCGTTGCCTTGTCGGTTCTCGCAACCGGGGCGCCCGACGGGGCGGGCCATGCCCACAACGACACACCCAGCATTACACATAATATGACTGCCGTCCAACCCTTCATGTCTCAATTCAATCGGCTTGGCGACTTATTTTCTGCGATTGCTTGGAGTGGAGCCAATCGTACTTGAAATCACAGTTGCGCCAGCTCTCTTCGATGAAGATATACGTATTCTTTTGTTTCTCTTTCACCCAGTTAGCGAGGATGCGTTCTTTCTCGTGGTTCTCACACATCGCTTTCATCACCTGGTAATCATCGGCCAAATCTGCTTTGTGGCCGGCGATTCTGCGGTTCAAGCGCACAATGGCCACTTGCTCACGGCGGGTTTTGGGATTGGTCATCACAAAGGGCTCCGACACATCGCCTTCATTCATCTTGTCCACCACCTTGCCGATTTCACTGGGCAATTCGGCCATTTCAAAGCGGTTGGTGTGGTTTTTCTCGTTGAGCATGATGCCGTTGTTGTTACGAGAATCCTTGTCCTGAGAGATATAGAGGGCCATGTTCTCAAAGGTGGCCTTGCCCGATTTGATTTCGGTTTTCACCGAATCAAGACGTGTGATGGCATCGGTCAGGTCTTTGTCGCTCACCTTAGGACGCAACAGGATGTGACGCGTGTTGATGCGGTCGCCGCGTTTCTCAATGAGTTGGATGATGTGGTAGCCGTCATCGGTTTCCACGATATTCGATACTTTCTTTGTGTCGTTGAGATTAAATGCGGCCGTGGCATACTCCGGCAATAACATGGAGCGACTTTGGAAACCTGTTTCTCCGCCATACACAGCGGTGGCGGCGTCTTCACTGTACAAGATGGCCAGCGTGGAGAATTCACTCTCTCCGCTGGTGATGCGTTGTGTGTAATCTCGCAGACGCGACTTCACTTCATCAATCTCCTGCTGCGGTATCACGGGGTTGATTGTTATCACCTGCACCTCCACCTGAAGCGGGATGTATGGCAAAGAGTCGGTCGGGATGGTGTTGTAGTAACGGCGCACCTCGGCAGGAGTGGCTTTCACATTCTTGGTAAGATTGCTTTGCACTTGCTGTATGGAGTACTGGTCGCGTATCAGGTCGGTCAACTTGGCGCGTAACTGGGGCATGGGCTGGTGGAAGTATTCCTCCACCTTCTCCTTCGAACCCAGATTGGCGATAAAATAGTTGATACGGCTGTCCACTTCACGCGCAATCGACGATTCCTGCACTTCCACGGTGTCGATGCGTGCCTGGTGCAGGAAGAGCTTGTCCACAGCCATCTGCTCGGGTATCACGCAATAGGGATTACCGGGGATTTCGGCACGTTCATACTGCGCCTGCAGATATTGTTCCTCTATGTCGCTTTTGAAAATCGGCTCATCGCCTACCACCCAAGCCACTTCTTCGGCCACATTGTTTTGAGCCGCAAGGTTCAGCGCTACCGCCGCCAGGGCACAAGCTAAAGTTATTATTCTCTTAATGGTCATCTTGAACTATATATTAACTTGCAAATTTCTTGATTTTTTGCGACATGTCAAAATCTGAAGGCGTTAATTGTGTTTTTTTAAGAAAGGACGGCATGGATTGCCACACGGCTGCCGTTTTGCATTAGAAACAGGCATCGGACACAGGGTAGTGTCTCCGATGCCTGCTGTAGGGAATGACTGAAACGGGTTACAATTTCTTTACCCGCTTGAGCACTTTCTTATTGATGTGCACCGGATATTTCTGGGCCAGCTCTTTCTCCCAACGTTCCTCCAGCACATCCTGATAGTCGCTGGTAACCATACCCCTGACATCTTCAAGTCCTTCCGGATTGTTGATGATTTTGCTCAGCGGCTCCAGCATCATGTACTCGCTGTAACGGCTGTTGGCAGGTTTTTGCGCCGTGTGGAACACCACATAGTCGGCAATCTCGTTCTCGCCTTGCTTCACTGTCATGCGCGACATGTGGATTTTGTTGCCATATTTGTTATGCAGGCCGGCGGTGAGGGTGTCGGGGGCCATGGCGGCGATATCGGCTTTCACATCGTTAAGCACGGTGTCGTTGACAGCTGCAAGAATAATGCCCTTGAAATGAGGCTCGTTCCAGTCATACTTGGCACGATTGGCCTCATAGTATTGCCGCAGTCCCACCGTGTCGGCTGAGGCTCCGTTCCACACTTTGCGGTTGCTGATTTCAAACATCAGCATGCCGTCGCGGTATTCAGTCATGAGATTACGGTACTCTGTATTGACTTCCATCAAGTGGTCGCGATAGTAATCGGTGAGGTGCTTCTCGGCGTATGGTTCAACGGCTTTCATAATATAGTCGCGGGCTTGTTCGGTGGTGGTGAACTTTGCCTTTTTGTTAAGTTTCGGCGCAATATCCGACAGAGTGGCCTTTTCTGTTCCATTGAAGGTGTAGACAGGCATGTCAGATTTCGCAAGGACATCGACAACGAAGGTGGAATCATACTGACCGTTGGCTGCAAGGGCCTGATTGAGATAGTTCTCCACCTTTGCATAGTTATCCTGGAAATTGACGGTTGACTTCAGTTGTTCTATCTTCTTGTCACGTATCATTTGGGAACGGACGTCGCGATTGATGGTGTTGTCAATCAGTTTGCGCGCCTCCTCAAAGGTGGGAGTGGGCTTGTGCCCCAACTTCTTGATGATTTGTACACCGTATGGCATTTCAAGCGGCTCGGAAATCTCGCCGACGGAAAGCTTATAGCACATTTCTTCAAACTGAGGGAACATTCGGCCACGGCCAAACCAGCCGATTTCTCCGCCTCTTTTGGCCGACGCATTGTCCTGGCTTTCCCTACTGGCGATTTCAGCAAAGTCGGCGCCGTTCACCAAAAGTTGATAGATGGAGTCCATCGACGCTTTAACAGCCGCACGCTGTTCCTCAGTCGGATTTCGACTGGGGTAAAGTTTGAGTATGTGGGCCGCGTTCACCGTGCCGTCATCGTCACGCACATCCACAACGCGAATCAAGTGCCAGCCGAAGTTGGTTCTGACGGGTTTTGTTATTTCACCCACTGGCGTTGTGAAAGCGGCCATTTCAAACTCATAAGGATAGGAATTGGCCGTAATATAGGGATAATGGCCTTGGTTATTGGCCTTGGACGGGTCAACCGAAAACTTCTCAGTCATCTCATCCCAACTTTGTCCTTGCAGAATACACGTGCGAATGCTGTCAACACGTGCTTCTACCGCCTTGTCTTCTTCGGGCGTCGCGCCGCGTTGGAGCATGATGTGGTCGATTTTCACATTCTTGTGCATGCGCTCGTAGGCCTCACGTTCCAATTGTTTGCGATAGGTGGAATCTTCCAGATACGGCTTCTCCAGTGTGGTTTTGTAACTGTTGTACTCTTGCTTGAAGGTGCGCAGGGTGTCGATTCCATAAGCCTCGGCGTCGGCCACTTTCCGCTTATAGAGCACAAAGCGCTCCACGTATTTATCAAGCGACTCTTTTTCTATCTGAGGTTGGTTGTTGTTTTTCTGGTAAAGGTATTCAAACTCAGAAAGTTTCACATCTTTACCATTAACTGTCATGAGCACGGGGTCATCATTGGCAGCAAGCAAAGTCAGCGCGGCTGCCGATACGACCGAAAAGAGCAAAAACTTAATTGTTTTCATTGTTTATAAGGTGTCTGAATAATTTACTTACATTATGTTTGTAACGTGTTTTCGACTGAATTATTGTTAAAGACATCAGTTTCCCATCTCGCTTAAGAACTTGATGCGGACCAATCGGATTTCCTCTTCGGTGTAGTCATCGCCCAATGTCTCTTTGGCAAGAGCGATGTCACCGCTTTCACTTTCTTTGAAGTAGTTGAAGATGTCTTGCAGAATATCCTCGTCCATCACTTCATCCAGATGATAGTCGATGTTGATCTTAGTGCCGCTGTCCACGATTTCCTCCAGCTCAGTCAACAGCTCGTCAAATTCCAGGCCCTTGGATTCGGCCAGTGCATCAAGCGCCACGCGCCGGTCGATGCATGACACCAAGTCAAGTTTGAGCTTGCTCTTGTTGTTGGCTTTGGTGCGCACGCTCAGGTCTTCGGGACGTTCTATCTCATTCTGCTCTACATGTTTTTTGATGATTTTGATAAACTCCTCGCCATAGCGCTTGGCTTTGCCGGGACCCACACCGGTGATGTTGCGGAGCTCTTCCATGGTAATAGGATAGGTGGTTGCCATGGCGTCGAGCGAGGGATCCTGGAAGATAACATAGGGGGGCAGACCCTGTTCGCGGGCCACCGTCTTACGCAGGTCCTTGAGAATGCTGTAAAGCTCCAGGTCAACGGCTCCGGCAGCACCGCTGTGTATGGCCTCCACTTCGATATTGCCATCGAAATCGTTGTCCTCCACCATCGTGAATTGCTCAGAGCTGTCGAGAAACTTTTTACCCTCGGAAGTGATTTTGAGCACACCGTAGTTCTCGATGTCTTTCCTCACATATCCGGCGATGATGCCTTGACGTATCACCGCCGACAGGAATTTGGCCTCATGGCCGTTCTCACAACCGAACACGTCCAACTCATCATATTTGTAGGACTGCACTTTGTTGGTGCTCTTGCCCATCATCACATCACACACATCGTCCACCTTACAGTGCTCTTTCAGAGCGATGATGGTGTCGATGGCATTGCGTAGCACATCGCCCGCTTCGATGCGTTTCTTCGGATTGCGGCAGTTGTCGCAATTATGGCAGTTGTCCTCGGAATAGTCCTCTCCAAAATAATGGAGCAAGGTCTTGCGGCGGCACACCGACGACTCGGCATAGTTGGCGGTTTCCTGCAGTAACTGGTCTCCGATTTCCTTTTCAGCCACCGGCTTACTCTGCATGAATTTCTTGAGCTTTTCCAGATCTTTGTGGTCGTAAAAGGTAATGCATTGGCCCTCCAAACCGTCACGGCCGGCGCGCCCCGTTTCCTGGTAATAACCTTCCAGGCTCTTGGGGATATCATAATGTATCACATAACGCACATCGGGCTTGTCGATACCCATTCCAAAGGCAATCGTCGCCACTATCACATCCACATCCTCGGCCAGGAAGGCATCCTGGTTGTCACTGCGGGTCTGGCTTTCCATTCCTGCATGATAGGGCAAAGCCTTGATGTCGTTGAGACGCAGCACTTCGGCCAGTTCTTCCACCTTTTTGCGGCTCAGGCAATAGATGATTCCCGATTTACCCTCGTTCGCTTTGATAAAGCGAACGATGTCGCGGTCCACATCTTTGGTCTTCTGCCTCACCTCATAATACAAGTTAGGGCGGTTAAACGAAGACTTAAACACTTTGGCGTCGGTGATGGCTAAATTCTTCTGGATATCGTGTTGCACTTTGGGGGTGGCTGCAGCGGTCAGGGCGATGACGGGACGTTTGCCTATCTCGTTGATGATAGGTCGTATGCGTCTGTATTCCGGTCGGAAGTCATGTCCCCATTCCGAGATGCAATGCGCCTCGTCTACAGCGTAAAACGACACTTTAATCGAGCGCAGAAATTCCACATTGTCTGGTTTGGTGAGGGATTCCGGAGCAACGTAGAGCAACTTCGTCACACCGTTGGTGACATCGGCTTTCACTTGGTCGATAGCCTGCTTGTTGAGCGAAGAATTCAAAAAGTGGGCCACGCCATCCGACTCACTGTAATTACGCATCGCGTCCACTTGATTTTTCATCAGCGCGATAAGCGGTGAAATCACAATGGCCGTGCCTTCCATCAGCAGCGACGGCAACTGGTAGCACAGAGACTTGCCGCCTCCGGTGGGCATGATGACAAAGGTGTCACGCTCGGCCAGCACGTTCTCAATGATTGCTTCCTGGTCGCCCTTGAAAGAACCAAATCCAAAATACTTTTTAAGTGCGTTAGTTAAAGTTTTTTTATTAGCCATAATTACACTCGGTGACTTTGATGATAAATTTACAAAGATTTTATCAATTGGAACAATGATTGCCGGTTAATTTGTTTTCTTCATCATTTCAAATTCCGATTTCTCAAGTTGTTCCCGTGCGAAATCGCGTGTAAGCACATAGTTTTTTTTGCGTGATGACGGAGCCTGGAACATCACGTCCATCATTATCGTTTCAAACAAAGAGCGCAATCCGCGCGCGCCCAGCTTGTATTCAATCGATTTATCCACCACATAATCAAGCACATCTTCATTGACGGTAAGTTTCACACCATCCATGGCGAGCAACTTTTTATATTGCTTCACTATGGCGTTCTT
>RHMF01000211.1_pt1 | contig 25936 bp, 39 predicted proteins | sample 5365151 | NCBI WGS metagenome assembly RHMF01 (sample SAMN10266501, study PRJNA497801) | feces metagenome | isolation source: feces | host: Bos taurus | place: China: Prairie of Fairy Mountain | collected 2017-08-14 | reverse complement strand
CGAATCCGTGAGGACACCAGCAGTGACAACGGCCTTACCTTCTGGTTGTGCGGCGACCAAATCAAGAAGGGTGCGGCACTTAATGCCGTGCAGATAGGCCAATATCTCATCTCGCACAAGCATCACTGATTGCCATGCCCGCGCGTAACCAGCATCGATTTCTGCTGACCGAGGCGCGCGTGTGGTGTGCGTTGGCCGTGGTGGTGACGGTGGTTTTGCTGTTCATCTCGCCCGACAGTTACCTGTGTGACATTTACAACCGCGGTGATTCGGGCATTTTCTACATGAGCGGCAAGGCGTGGATGAACGGCCTGGTGCCCTATGATGACTTTGCTGACGGCAAGGGGCCGCTCCTGTGGCTCATTTACGGAATAGGATACCTGCTTTCACCCCGGAGTTATGCCGGGGTATTTTGGTTGGGCTGTCTGAACTACGTCGTCACGCTTTATCTGGTATATTCCCTCGCCCGCCTTTTCCTGCGCGGCCGCCGCTGGCCACTGCTGGTGGCGGTGCTGATGCTGCCTGCTTATTTCAATGTGTTTGTCCACCATGAGATACGTGCCGAAGATTTCGAACAACTTCCCGTGGCAGCCTCGCTGCTGGTCACTTTCGCTCTGCTGATGAGCGATCGGGTGACACGTCGGCAGTCGGCCTGGGCGGGGCTAACACTGGGTGCCGGCCTGGGCGCTACGCTGATGATAAAATACAACGTCACGCTCATGCTGATTCTGCCCGCGGTGATTGCCGCACGCGCTGTTGTGAAAGAGGGGAGGCGTGCGCTTGCCGAGTTCTCCGTCTGCATCATTGCCGGCGTTCTGGCGCTAACGGTGCCGTTTATCATCTATTTCTGGAATGTGGGGTGCCTGGACGATTTCGTGAGGGAATACGGGTTCAATACCATCAACACCACTGGATTTGACGATGGCTTGGTGTCGCCTAAAATCATGCTATTCAGGCTGGTTGAATTTCACAATCTGATGGGCGTGCTGCCTGGTGCCGTGGGCGTGTTGCTGTGGGCCTGGCTGTCGCGCCGCCTGCGATGGGTGCCGGCGATGTGTTTCGCCTGGTTCCTGGCATGCACCTTGCTCAACGGCATGTGGCGCTATTACTATACCATTCTGGCAGTGTTCGCCGTGTTTGGCTTCATAGCCCTGGCCCAGCATTGCCGCATTTCGCTGTCAGGCGTCGCTTTCGCCGGGTTGGCCGGTCTCGCGGCCGTGGTGTGCGTGGGTATGAGGATGCTCACTTACGAAGATTTCGTGGCCTGCCGAAGTATGATGACCCAACACAATGCCAAGGTTACCTTTGAACGCTATGAGTATGCCAAGGTGTTTGACAGTGTGCGCAATCCCAAAGTCATCTATTGGCACTGCCTGGGCAATCCTGAGTTGAGCGTTCGTTCCCATGGCCTGCCGGCTTGCCGCCGGTGGTTTCAGCAGTTTGGCTGCTCGCCGCGCATGGCAGCCGAGCAGGACAGTGCTGTGTATAGCCGTGTGTCCGACTTTGTGATGGTGAGAGTGGGTCAGAGTGATGATATGCAACGCCTGCGGCAGCTGGGCTACCGCCGTGTGCCTTTCCCCACCGCCGACTATGCAGGCGCAATGGTTATCTTTGCCAAAGAGTGAAAACTGGGGGGAGCTTATTTGTATCGATCGCTGATATTGTAAATGGCGTTGTAGATTTCGCGGTCGGCATCGGTGAGCGAGACGTTGCGTCGTGCCATCACGCGTTCGGCGATTTGATAAAACACCTTCAGGTCCACGTTCTTAAATCCCATGGTGCTGCCTCCTTCCTGGAAACTCGCCACAAACTGTCTTGGAAATCCCGCTCCGTGGATATTGACCCCCACGCCGAGCACCGTGCCCGTGTTAATCATGCAGTTGACACCCAGTTTGCAATGGTCGCCCATGATTAGGCCGCAGAATTGCCTTCCGGTGCGTTCAAAGCGTTGCGAGCCATAGTTCCATACCTTGATTTCGCCGTAGTCGTTCTTGAGATTGGAAGCCGTGGTGCCACCGCCGATGTTGCACCATTCGCCCACAATGGCATCGCCCAGAAATCCCTCGTGTGCTTTGTTGCTGTAACCGATAAACACACTGTTTTCCACCTCGCCGCCAATTTTACAGGTGGGACCCAGCGTGGTGGCGCCGTACACTTTGGCTCCGATGCGCACCTTGGCACCGGTGCAGGCGGCAAACGGGGCACGGATGCATGCTCCCTCCATGATTTCTACGTCGCGTCCGATGTAGATGGGTCCCTCGTTCAGGTTAAAGGTGGCGCCTTCGGCGTAGGCTCCCTCTTCCACAAAGAGACGGCTGCGGTCGCCGATAACGGTGCAGGTGTCGGACAACGGCTGTGACTGCCGCCCGGCGGTGATGCGTTTGAAATCCTGCTGCATCACTTCGCCGTTATGTTCGAAGATGTCCCACAGGTGGTGCAGCACCAGCACGGGTTCGTTGGGATAGACGATGTGGGTGTAGTGTCGCGTGTCGTAGTCGTGCGCGCTGCCGTTGAAGGCAATGAGGTCTTCACCCACCATGAGCGCCTCGCCATGGGCCAGGCCCAGCACCTGTTTGGCCAATGAAGGCGTGGGTATGACGTTGCCGGCCACCAGCAAATTGTTGCGCCGTGCCACCAGTGGGAATTTCTTTTTCAGGTATGGCACGGTGAGATAACTGTACACATGCCCGGCGCCGAGCATGCTGCGCCACTTCTCATCGATGGTGGTGATGCCGATGCGCATCAGCGCGGTGGGGCGGGTGTAGGTGATGGGTAGCAGGCTCTTGCGAGTGTCGTTGTCATCAAAGAGTATGATGTTCTTTTTGGTCGTTGCCATATATATTATATATAATGTGTTGCGCAAAGGTATGATTTTTGTGTGGATTATGAGTCTGAATTGATGAAAAAATGGTAATTTTGTGGCATAATCGAGATATACAGATAAAGAAATGGTTTTTATAGAGCAATGTATCAAGGGCGTTTGGGTGGTTGAACCCAAGCGGTTTGGCGACAGTCGCGGCTACTTCTGCGAGGTGTGGAAAAAGGAAGAGTTTCAGAGCCATGTGGGCGCGGTGGAATTTGTGCAGGACAACGAGTCATTCTCCACGCTCGGCGTCTTGCGCGGTCTTCATTTCCAGCGTGGTCAGTGGAGCCAGGCCAAACTGGTGCGCGTGTCGCAGGGCACCGTTGTCGATGTGGCTGTGGACCTGCGTGCCGGCAGCCCCACGCGTGGCCAGCATGTGGCGGTGGAACTCAGCGCCGACAATGCCCGCCAGCTCTTTGTGCCCCGTGGGTTCGCCCACGGTTTCGTGGTGTTGAGCGATGTGGCCCAGTTCCAGTATAAGGTAGACAATGTGTATGCCCCTCAAAGCGAGGCCACGCTGCGATTCGACGACCCTGTCCTGAACATCGACTGGCGCCTTCCCCAAAGTGAACTCCAGTTGAGTGAAAAGGACACACGTGGACTGGCTTTTGCTGAACTCACGCCGGAATTTCTGGGATTTTAGGGCGTAAAAAATGTTAAATAACTAAAATTTTATAAAAATTAAACATTTCTCAAACTTATTGAGAAATACTGAGTTAAGTGGTTACGGAGGTCTTTAGGGAGGCCTCCGTTACCTTATATATTAAGAGAAAAGGCTTGAAAATATTTGGTGGTTAGGAAATTAGTGAGTAACTTTGCAACGCTTTTTGCGCAAAAGAGTGTTCGATTTATTGTAATCGTTTGATTGCGTGGTGAATAGGGCGCTATTTTTCGCGTGGAAAAGTTGACTAAGGTCAAAACATTATAAACAATATTAAAAACTAAAGTAAAACAGAACTAAGATGCCAACAATTTCGCAATTAGTAAGAAAAGGCCGCACAAAGCTGGAATCGACGAGCAAATCGCCCGCCCTTGACTCTTGCCCTCAGCGCCGTGGCGTGTGTGTGCGTGTTTACACCACCACCCCCAAAAAGCCTAACTCGGCCATGCGTAAAGTGGCCCGTGTGCGCTTAACCAACGGAAAAGAAGTCAACAGTTACATCCCCGGTGAGGGCCACAACCTGCAGGAGCACAGCATCGTGATGGTGCGCGGCGGTCGTGTGAAAGACCTTCCCGGCGTGCGTTACCACATTGTGCGTGGCACGCTCGACACCGCCGGCGTGGCTGGCCGCACGCAGCGCCGCAGCAAGTACGGCGCCAAGCGCCCGAAGGCTGCCAAGAAGTAATCGCCGTTTGACGACCTGTCTTACTAACAAACAAATCAACACATTCATTTAACTTAGTTTTTAGTTTTATTGGATTGATTTATCAGGTTGAGTAAATGGCTGCAGCGGCAGCCGTTGAAGAACAAAAGAAGCAACAACCAAGCAGACTGAAACTACAATTTTGTAACAAAAATGAGAAAGGCTAAGCCCAAAAAACGGATCATCCTTCCCGATCCCAAGTTCGGTGACACGCGTGTTTCGAAATTCGTGAATCACCTGATGTATGATGGTAAGAAGAATACCTCTTACCGTATCTTCTATTCGGCCCTCGACATTGTGGCCAAGAAGATGGCAAACGAGGAGAAAACTCCTCTGGAAATATGGAAAACCGCTCTCGAGAAAGTCACCCCTCAAGTGGAGGTGAAGTCGCGTCGCATTGGCGGCGCCACCTTCCAGGTGCCCACCGAGATCCGCCCCGACCGTAAAGAGTCGATTTCAATGAAAAATCTGATTTTGTTCGCCCGCAAGCGTGGTGGCAAGACGATGGCCGACAAACTGGCCGCCGAAATCCAGGACGCTTACAATGAGCAAGGCGGCGCGTTCAAGCGCAAAGAGGACATGCACCGCATGGCCGAGGCTAACCGTGCTTTCGCCCACTTCAGATTCTAAATTGAGTAAGTAATCTGGATAAATGGGAACTGACAAGCAATTAATATTCACTCGCAACATCGGCATCATGGCGCATATTGATGCCGGCAAGACGACCACGTCGGAGCGTATCCTGTACTACACCGGCCTTACCCACAAAATAGGCGAGGTGCACGATGGAGCCGCCACCATGGACTGGATGGAACAGGAACAGGAACGAGGCATCACCATTACCTCGGCTGCCACCACTGCCTTCTGGAAATATGACGGCCAGCAGTACAAGATCAATCTCATCGACACTCCGGGGCACGTCGACTTCACCGTTGAGGTGGAGCGTTCGCTGCGTGTGCTCGACGGTGCCATCGCCACCTTCTGTGCAGTGGGTGGTGTGGAGCCCCAGAGCGAGACCGTGTGGCGTCAGGCCGACAAATACAATGTGCCGCGCATCGCCTACGTCAACAAGATGGACCGTTCGGGAGCCAATTTCCTGGACGTGGCCCGTCAGATGCAGGAGATTCTGGCCGCCAACCCTGTGCCCGTGCAGCTGCCCATAGGCGCTGAGGACAAGTTCAAGGGTGTGGTTGACCTGATTGCCATGAAAGCCCTCTACTGGCACGATGAGACCATGGGAGCTGAATATGAAATTGACGATATCCCCGCCGACATGCTGCAGGAGGCCCAGGAGTATCGCGACAAGATGCTGGAGGCTGTCGCCGACTATGACGACGATCTGATGGCAAAATATCTTGACGACCCTGAGAGTGTCACCACAGCCGAAATCAAGAATGCCCTGCGCAAGGCCACGCTGGCCATGCAGGTGGTGCCCATGTTGTGCGGCAGTTCCTTCAAGAATAAGGGAGTGCAACCGCTGCTGGATGCAGTGTGTGCCTACCTACCCAGTCCCGAGGACTCCGAGCAGGTGACCGGACACGCGCTTAGCGACCCCGACAAGGTGGAGCATCGCAAGCCGTTGTTTGAGGAATCGATGTGCGCCCTCGTGTTTAAAATCGCCACCGACCCCTATGTGGGCCGATTGGTGTTCTTCCGTGTGTACTCTGGTCAGATAGATACTGGCAGCTACGTGTTCAATTCCCGCTCAGGCAAGAAGGAGCGCATTTCGCGTCTCTTCCAAATGCACAGCAACCATCAGAACCCCATGGAGACGATAGGTTGCGGTGATATCGGCGCAGGTGTGGGTTTCAAGGACGTGCGCACCGGTGACACGCTGTGCAGTGAGTCGCATCCCATTGTGCTCGAGGCCATGGATTTCCCCGACCCCGTGATTGGTATCGCCGTGGAACCCAAGACTCAAAACGATCTGGACAAACTGGGCATTGGCCTGCAGAAGCTGGCCGAGGAAGACCCGACTTTCCAGGTGGAGTCGAACGAGGAGACCGGCCAGACCATCATCCGTGGTATGGGCGAGCTCCATCTCGACATCATCATCGACCGTCTGCGTCGTGAATTCAAAGTGGAGTGCAACCAGGGCCGTCCGCAGGTGACCTATAAAGAGGCCATTACGCGTCCCGTTGAACTGCGCGAGGTGTTCAAGAAGCAGACCGGCGGCCGTGGAAAGTTTGCCGACATCATTTGCCGTGTGGAGCCTGCCTCCGACGATTTCGAGGGTTCGCTCGAGTTTGTCGACGAGGTGAAAGGCGGCGACATCCCCAAGGAGTTCATCCCCGCTATCCAGAAGGGGTTCCAGAAGGCGATGCGCAGCGGTGTGCTGGCGGGCTTCCCGCTGGAGCGTCTCAAAGTGACCGTGATAGACGGGTCGTTCCATCCGGTGGACAGCGACCAACTCTCCTTTGAGTTATGCGCCCAGCAGGCTTTCCGTCATGCATGCGTCAAGGCCGGTCCGGTGTTGCTCGAGCCCATTATGAAAGTGGAAGTGGTGACTCCGGAAGAGAACATGGGCGATGTGATCGGCGACCTGAACAAGCGTCGCGGCCAGGTGGAAGGCATGGAGACGAGCCGCAGCGGTGCGCGCATCGTCAAGGCCAATGCCCCGCTTGCCGAGATGTTCGGCTATGTGACGGCGCTGCGCACGATTACGAGCGGCCGCGCCACGAGCACGATGTCGTTCTCGCACTATGCTCAGGTGAGCAAGGCTATCGCCGAGAAGGTGCTTGAGGAGTGCCAGGGACACGCAGAATTATTGAATTAAATTTTAAAATTACCAATATGAGCCAAAAAATTAGAATTAAATTGAAATCTTACGATCACACCTTGGTGGACAAGAGCGCCGAGAAGATCGTAAGGACTGTGAAGTCCACAGGCGCTGTGGTGAGCGGTCCCATCCCTCTGCCCACCCACAAGCGTATCTTCACCGTCAACCGTTCGACTTTTGTCAACAAAAAGTCGCGTGAGCAGTTCCAGCTGTCGTCTTACAAGCGTCTCATCGACATTTACAGCAGCACGGCGCAAACCGTGGATGCGCTGATGAAGCTTGAGTTGCCCAGCGGAGTAGAAGTAGAGATCAAGGTGTAGTACCCTGAGCGGAACGACACCCGTCAAGTTTTTAATGATTACAATTAACAGTATTTTTTAAATTTAAGAGAAATGCCAGGATTATTAGGAAAGAAAATCGGAATGACATCCGTTTTCAGTGCCGACGGCAAAAACGTGCCGTGCACTGTTATCGAAGTAGGTCCTTGTGTAGTTACTCAGGTTAAGACTCTTGAAAAAGACGGCTACGAGGCTTTGCAGCTGGGCTTTGTCGACAAGACCGACAAGCACACCACCAAGCCCGAGGCAGGCCACTTCAAGAAAGCCGGTGTGACTCCGCAAAGATACTTGGCCGAGTTCAAAGGATTTGATGGCGAGCACAAAACGGGAGAGAAAATCACCGTGGAGTTGTTCAACGACGTTGAGTTTGTTGATGTAATCGGCACTACAAAAGGTAAAGGTTTTCAGGGCGTTGTTAAGCGTCATGGTTTTGGTGGCGTAGGCCAGAGGACCCACGGTCAGGACGACCGCTTCCGTGCCCCGGGTTCCATCGGTGCCTGCTCGTATCCCGCCAAGGTGTTCAAGGGCATGCGTATGGCCGGCCAGATGGGCAACGTGCGCTGCACCGTGCAAAACCTGCAAGTGATGAAAGTGTTGCCCGAGAGCAATGTCCTTGTTGTGAAAGGATCGATTCCGGGTTGTAAAGGTTCAATCGTTTTAATTGAGAAGTAATGGAACTCGCAGTATATAACATCAAGGGAGAGGACACTGGTCGCAAGGTGTCGCTTAACGATGAGATTTTCGCTATCCCCAACCCCAATGAGCATGTAGTGTATCTCGATGTTAAGAAGTTCCTGGCCGATCAGCGTCAGGGCACCCACAAAGCCAAAGAGAGAAGTGAAGTTTCAGGCTCTACCAAGAAGCTCGGCCGCCAGAAGGGCGGTGGCGGCGCCCGCCATGGTGACATCAACTCACCGCTGTTCAACGGTGGTGGTCGTGTGTTCGGCCCGCGTCCCCGCAGCTACAGCTTCAAGCTGAACAAGAAAATGAAGGCTTTGGCCCGTCGTTCGGCTCTTACCTTCAAGGCCCAGCAGAACCAAATCTGCGTGATTGAGGACCTGAAGTTTGACGCCCCCAAGACCCAGGAGTTCGTATCCATCACCCGCAACCTCAAGGTGGAGGGCCAGAAGGTGCTGCTCGTGCTTCCCGCTAACGACCGCAACGTGTTGCTGTCGGCACGCAACGTGCCCACCGCCCGCGTGATCACGGCCTCAGATATCAACACCTATCGTATTCTCGACAACCGCATGATGCTGGTGACCGAGAGCTCGGTGGAAGCGCTTAACAACTTAAAATAAAGAAAAGGAGGTATAACACATGGATATTCAGATTATTCCCATCGTTACAGAGAAAGCCAACGCTATCAGCGAGAAAGGCAATCGTTTCTCCTTCAAAGTGTCCCCCGATGCCAACAAGTATCAGATTAAGCAAGCCATTGAGGAGCTTTATGACGTGAAGGTGGTGGACGTGAGCACTATGCGCTACAACGGCAAGCAGAAGCAGCGCTACACCAAGAGTGGTATCGTGCGTGGCAAGACGGCTGCCTTTAAGAAGGCCGTCGTGACCATCGCCGAGGGTCAAACTATTGATTTTTACAGTAATTTATAATAAAAAATGGCAGTAAGAAAATTGAAGCCCACAACACCGGGGCAAAGACACAAGATTATTGGTGTATTTGACGACATTACCAAGCGTACACCAGAGAAGTCTCTTACAGTCGGCAAGCGTGCCACGGGCGGCCGTAACAACGAGGGCCACCTGACGATGCGCTATCTGGGCGGAGGCCACAAGCGTCGCCTGCGTTTCATCGACTTCAAGAGAAGTAAAGACGGTGTGCCAGCTCGTGTAAAGAGCATCGAGTACGATCCTAACCGTTCGGCTCGCATCGCGCTGCTTTATTACGCAGATGGTTACAAGGCTTATATCGTGGCCCCCAACGGCTTACAGGTGGGTGCCGTGGTAGAAAGCGGTGAGAACGTGGCCCCCGAAGTGGGAAACGCGCTTCCACTGAGCAATATTCCTGTTGGTACTTTAATTCACAACATTGAGTTGCGTCCGGGTCGTGGCGCCGCCATCGCGCGCTCGGCCGGCACCTTCGCACAGCTCACCAGCCGCGAAGGAGACTACGCGATCATCAAATTACCTTCGGGCGAAATTCGTAAAGTGCTTGCCCGCTGCAAGGCTACCGTGGGTGTGGTTGGCAACAGCGACCACGCGCTGGAGGCTTCGGGCAAGGCCGGCCGCTCGCGCTGGCTGGGTCGCCGCCCCCACAACCGTGGTGTGGTGATGAACCCTGTGGACCACCCCATGGGTGGTGGCGAGGGCCGTCAGAGCGGTGGCCATCCGCGTAACCGCAATGGTCTGTACGCTAAGGGCTTGAAGACACGTGCTCCGAAGAAGCAATCGTCGAAGTTCATTATTGAGAGAAGAAAGAAGTAATTTGATTAAATCCGTAGAACTATGAGTCGTTCATTAAAAAAAGGCCCTTACATCAGTGTGAAGCTTGACAAGAAGGTGGATGCCATGAATGCAAGCGGAAAGAAGTCGGTGATCAAGACCTGGTCGCGTGCTTCGATGATCGCTCCCGAATTCGTGGGTCACACGTTTGCCGTTCACAATGGTAATAAGTTCATTCCCGTTTATGTTACCGAAAACATGGTAGGTCACAAGCTTGGCGAGTTCGCTCCCACGCGCACCTTCCGTGGCCACAGCGGAAACAATAAATAAGGGCCCGGGATTATTTAACGTTTAAAAAAAGAATTAAATACAATGGGTAAAAGAAAAAGAGAATCAGCTAATTTGATCAAGGAAGCCCGCAAGAAAGAGTCCTTCGCCAAATTGCGCAATGTGCCGAGCTCACCCCGCAAGATGCGTCTGGTGGCCGACATGGTGCGTGGCGTGGAGGTGTTCAAGGCGCTGGGCCTGCTCAAATTCTCCAATAAGCACGCTGCTGCTGACATTTACAAGCTTCTGAAATCGGCCATCTCCAACTGGGAACAGAAGAACGAGAAGAAAGCCGAGAGCGGAGAGCTCTATATCAAGACGATTACCGTTGATGCCGCTCCCATGCTGAAGCGACTGCGTCCTGCACCCCAGGGCCGCGGCTACCGCATTCGCAAGCGCTCTAACCACATCACGCTGGCGGTAGATACTATTAACAAAGAAGAAAAAGACGCATAATCATGGGACAGAAAGTAAATCCAATTAGCAATCGTCTGGGCATCATCCGTGGTTGGGATTCCAACTGGTACGGTGGCCGTAACTACGGAGACACGCTGCTCGAAGACAGCAAAATCCGCAAATATCTGCGCGTGCGCCTGGCCAACGCCAGTGTGTCGCGTATCGTGATTGAGCGCACGCTGAAGTTGGTGACCATCACCATCTGCACCTCCCGCCCCGGTATCATCATCGGCAAAGGCGGCCAGGATGTGGACAAGCTGAAAGAGGAACTCAAGAAACTCACCGACAAGGACGTGCAAATCAATATCTACGAGGTGAAACGCCCCGAGCTCGACGCCGAGATCGTGGCCAGCAACATCGCCCGTCAGATTGAGGGCAAGGTGGCTTACCGCCGTGCCGTGAAGATGGCCATCGCTTCGACCATGCGCATGGGTGCCGAGGGCATCAAGGTGCAGGTGAACGGTCGTTTGAACGGTGCCGAGATGTCACGTTCCGAGATGTTCAAGGAAGGACGTACGCCGCTGCACACGCTGCGCGCCGACATCGACTACGCACTGGTGCCCGCACTCACCAAGGTGGGCCTGATAGGTGTGAAGGTGTGGATTTGCCGTGGCGAGGTGTATGGCAAGAAGGACCTGGCTCCTAACTTCGCCGCCAACAACGAGCGTCGCTCGGGAGGCCGTGGCGAGCGCCGCGGTGGCTTCCGCAAGAGAAACAACAATCGTTAAACTTGATTCAAATTACTGAACAACAATGTTACAACCTAAAAGATTAAAATACAGAAGACCTTCCGACGGGCATCCCCGCAAATACAGCAAGCGGGGTAACCAGCTCGCCTTTGGTTCGTTTGGCATCAAGACGCTTGAGTCGAAGTGGCTCACGGCTCGCCAGATTGAGGCCGCGCGTGTGGCAGTGACCCGCTACATGCAGCGCGAAGGTCAGATATGGCTTCGCATATTCCCCGACAAGCCCTACACCCGCAAACCTGCCGATGTCCGCATGGGTAAAGGTAAAGGTGACGTGGCTGGTTATGTCGCCGCAGTTCATCCCGGCCGCATCCTCATCGAGGTGGACGGTGTGAGCTATGACATCGCTAAGGAAGCCCTGCGCCTGGCTGCGCAGAAGCTCCCCGTCAGCACTAAGTTTGTTGTACGTCGTGATTACGACCCGAGTCAAACCGTGTAACCCACATTAGATTATGAAAAAGGAAAACATTAAGGAACTCAGCGACAAAGAACTGAAGGACCGTCTCGACAGTGTCGAGAGAGAATATGTGCAGGAGAAGATCCAGCACACGATTTCGCCTCTTGATAATCCCGCGAAAATCACGCTTGACCGGAAATTGATTGCGCGGCTCAAGACTGAAATCCGTGCACGTGAACTTAACAACAAAAAATAATCCCAACCGCAATGGAAGAGAAAAGAAATTTAAGAAAAGAAAGAATTGGGGTTGTTTCCAGCAACAAGGGTGACAAGACCATCACTGTGACCATCAAGTGGAAGGAAAAACACCCAATCTATGGTAAATTTGTCAACAAGACGAAAAAGTACCATGCTCATGACGAGAAAAACGAGTGCAACGTGGGCGACACTGTGCGCCTGATGGAGACTCGCCCGCTGAGCAAGACCAAGAGATGGAGATTAGTGGAAATCATCGAAAAAGCGAAGTAATTAATTATGATACAGACTGAAAGTAGATTAACTGTAGCCGACAACAGCGGAGCCAAGGAAGTGCTTTGCATCCGCGTGCTGGGCGGCACAGGTAGGCGCTATGCCTCGGTGGGCGACATGATTGTGGTCACCGTTAAGAACGCCGTCCCTGCGTCGGAAGTGAAGAAGGGGACCGTTTCACGCGCTGTTGTTGTCCGCACCAATAAGGAAGTGCGTCGTGCCGACGGCTCCTATATCCGTTTTGACGATAACGCCTGCGTGCTGTTAACTAACACCAACGAGCTGCGCGGCACGCGCATCTTCGGCCCGGTGGCCCGCGAGCTGCGCGCTACCAACATGAAGATTGTGTCGCTGGCCCCCGAAGTACTTTAATCGCTTAAATTTTACAACAATGGCAATGTTACATATCAAAAAGGACGACACCGTTTACGTGCTCGCCGGAGACGACAAGGGCAAGACCGGTCGTGTGCTGAGCGTGCTGGCCAAGGAAAACAAGGCTATCGTGGAAGGTGTGAACATGGTCTCGAAGAGTACCAAGCCCAACGCCAAGACCCCTCAGGGTGGCATTATCAAGAGAGAAGCTCCCATCCACATCAGCAATCTGGCGGTCGTTGACCCCAAGACCAAAAAACCCACCCGTGTGGGCTTCCGCGTGAATGAGGATGGCAAGAAAGTTCGTTACGCTAAAAAATCAGGAGAGGAGATTAAATAATGAGCACAACGCTGAAAAAACAATACGACGAAAAGATTGCTCCGGCATTGATGAAGCAGTTCAACTACAGCTCCACGATGCAGATTCCGCGCCTTGTGAAAATCGTTCTTAACGAGGGACTGGGCGACGCCACTCAGGACAAGAAAATCATCGACACGGCCATCAACGAGCTCACTGCCATTACCGGCCAGAAGGCCGTGATGACGGTATCGAAGAAGGATATTTCCAACTTCAAGCTGCGCAAGGGCATGCCCATCGGCGCCCGCGTGACTCTGCGTCGTGACCGCATGTATGAGTTCATGGAGCGTTTCATCCGCATCGCGCTGCCGCGTATCCGCGACTTCAAGGGTATCAGCGGTAAGCTCGACGGTCGTGGCAACTACACCGTGGGTGTGACCGAGCAGATTATCTTCCCGGAAATCAACATCGACAGCGTGGCCAAAATGACGGGTATGAACATCACCTTCGTGACGACGGCTAAGACCGACGAGGAAGGTTATGCACTGCTCAAGGAGTTTGGCCTGCCGTTTAATAACAAATAAGTAAAGAATTGTAGATTATGGCAAAAGAATCAATGAAAGCACGCCAGGCCAAGAAACGCCGCTTAGTGGCCAAGTATGCCGCCAAACGTGCCGCGCTTAAGCAAGCCGGTGACTACGAAGGGCTGCAGGCACTGCCCCGCAACGCTTCGCCCGTGCGTTTGCACAACATTTGCAAACTCTCAGGCCGTCCCAAGGGCTATATGCGCCAGTTTGGCATTTCGCGCATCGATTTCCGCGAGATGGCTTCGGCCGGTTTGATCCCCGGTGTGAAGAAAGCGAGCTGGTAAATTCAGAAAATTTTATCAATTTAAATATTGTTCGGGTCACCGAATCAATTTAAAAATCAAACTACAATAATGACTGATCCAATTGCAGATTATTTGACCAGATTGAGGAATGCGATCAAGGCACAGCACCGTGTCGTTGAAATCCCTTCTTCGAAGTTGAAAAAAGAGATTACCAAGATTCTCTTTGACCAGGGTTACATCCTGAACTATAAGTTCCAGGACGACGGTACCCCTGCCGGCACCATCAAAATCGCGCTCAAATATGACAACGTTGACCACGTGAGCGCCATCAAGTGCCTTACCCGCGTGTCGCGCCCGGGCCTGCGTCAGTACACAGGCTACAAGGACATGCCGCGCGTATTAAATGGTTTAGGAATCGCCATTCTTTCCACTTCCAAGGGTGTGATGACCAACAAGGAAGCCAAGAACCAGAAAGTGGGTGGCGAAGTTTTGTGTTACGTTTATTAAAAAAAGGAGGGTAGAATTATGTCAAAGATAGGTAAATTGCCAATCGTGTTACCCGCCGGCGTAACCGTAGAACAGAAAGATAACGTGATAACCGTGAAAGGCCCCAAGGGTGAACTGCGTCAGAGCATCAACCCCAACATCAAAGTGGAGGTGGCCGACGGTGAGATAAAGGTAACACGCCCCGACGACGAGCGTCAGTCGCGCGCACAGCACGGCCTGTACCGCGCTCTGCTCAACAACATGGTCACCGGCGTGAGCACCGGTTTTACCAAGGAGATGGAAATCGTGGGTGTCGGCTACCGTGCCGAGAGCAACGGCCAGGTGCTGACGCTTGCCCTGGGTTTCTCGCATCCCATCTATTTGCAGATGCCCCCCGAGGTGAAGGTTGAAGCCAAGACCGAGCGTAACAAGAACCCGTATATCAAGCTTGAGTCGTGCGACAAGCAACTGCTGGGCCAGATATGCGCCAAGATTCGCTCCTTCCGCAAGCCCGAACCCTACAAGGGTAAAGGTGTTAAGTTTGTTGGCGAAGTTATTCGTCGTAAGTCTGGTAAAACGGCTGCTGCCAAATAAATAATTAGAACATCATGATAACCAAATTAGAAAGACGAAATAAAATCAAAGCACGCATCCGCGGCCGCATCAGCGGCACCGCGCAGCGTCCACGCTTGTGTGTGTTCCGTAGCAATAAGCAAATTTATGCCCAGCTCATCGACGATGAGGCTGGCCACACACTCACTTCGGCCTCGAGCAAGGGGATAACCGAGGGTACCAAGAGCGAGATTGCCGCCAAGGTGGGCGAAGCCGTTGCCAAGAAGGCCCAAGAGGCCGGCATCAGCACGGTGGTGTTCGACCGTAACGGTTTCCTGTTCCATGGTAGAATTAAATCATTGGCCGACGGCGCCCGTAAAGGCGGACTTAAATTTTAAACAATCATGGTTAAGAAAAATAATAGAGTTAAGACAACCAGCGATACCGAGCTGAAGGACCGCCTCGTGGCTGTCAACCGCACCACTAAGGTGACCAAGGGTGGTCGCACCTTTACATTTGCTGCTATCGTCGTCGTGGGTGACGGCAATGGCATTATTGGCTATGGCCTGGGTAAGGCCAACGAGGTTACCACCGCCATCGCCAAGGGCGTGGAAATGGCCAAGAAGAATCTTATTAAAGTGCCCGTGTACAAAGGCACCATCCCTCACGAGCAGATAGCCAAATTCGGCGGCAGCCGCATCATCATGAAACCCGCCACTCCCGGTACGGGTGTGAAGGCCGGTGGTGCCATGCGCGCCGTGTTTGAGAGTGTGGGCATTACCGACGTGATTTGCAAGTCGAAGGGCTCGAGCAATCCTCACAACCTGGTGAAGGCCACGATCAAGGGCTTGGACGAGCTGCGCAGCCCGATGGACGTGGCCCACTACCGTGGCGTGACGATGGAGAAAGTGTTTAATGGTTAAAAAAGACATTTCATTATGGCTAAGATACAGATTAAGCAAGTGAAGAGCCGCATCAACCGTCCGGAGCGCCAAAAGCGCACCCTCGACGCACTGGGGCTGAAGAAACTGAATCATGTTGTCGTGAAGGAGGCCACGCCTCAAGTATTGGGAATGGTTAACGCCATTCGCCATCTGGTGGTAGTTACCCCGGTGGAGGACTAATAATAAATCAAGAAGCAATATGGAATTACATAATTTAAAACCTGCAGTAGGTTCCAACAAGCAGAAACAACGCATAGGCCGTGGCCCGGGTTCGGGCAAGGGCGGAACGTCAACTCGTGGCCACAAGGGTGCCAAGTCGCGCTCAGGCTACAAGCGGAAAGTGGGCTTTGAAGGCGGACAGATGCCGCTGCAACGCCGCGTGCCCAAGTTTGGTTTCAAGAACATCAACCGCGTGGAGTACAAGGCTATCAATGTGGCTGTGCTCGAGGCGCTGGCCACCAAGGATAACCTGGAGAAGGTGGGCGTGGCCGAGCTGCGTCAGGCAGGGTTGGTGCGCAAGAACCAGCCGGTCAAGATTCTGGCCATGGGCGAGCTCACCCGCAAACTCACAGTTGAAGCCCATGCTTTCTCAAAGAAAGCCGAAGAAGCCATCGCCAAGGCCGGTGGTTCAATCGTTAAACTTTGATAGACGGTAATCACGATGAAGCTAATCGAAACTATTAAAAATATCTGGAAGATTGAGGACCTGCGCAAGCGCCTGCTCATAACATTCCTGTTTGTACTTGTGTACCGACTGGGATGCTTTATTGTGCTGCCGGGTATCAATCCCAGCGATCTGGAGGCTATGCGCCGGTTTACCGACAGTGGACTGATGCAGCTGCTGGATATGTTCAGCGGCGGTGCTTTCTCCGAGGCCTCGATCTTCGCGTTGGGTATCATGCCCTACATCACCGCTTCGATTGTTATCCAGCTGGCGGGAATGATTATTCCCAGTTTCCAGAAGATGCAGCGCGAGGGTGAGAGCGGACGCATGAAACTCAACCAGTACACGCGTTACCTTACCGTGATCATCCTGCTGGTGCAGGCTCCCGCTTATCTGGTTAACCTGCAGTATCAGGTGAACTCGGCAGGCGGCCATGCTCACATTGGCTTCGGCATGATGGTTTTCCTTTCGCTGGTGCTTACCGCGGGAGCCATGTTCATCATGTGGCTCGGTGAGAAGATTACCGACAAGGGCATCGGAAACGGTATCTCCATCATCATCTTGGTGGGTATCATCGCCCGTTTCCCCAGTGCTTTGGCCAATGAGTTCACCAGCCGTTTCACCACCGCACAAGGTGGTCTGGTGATGTTCCTGGTCGAGATTATCATTCTGTTTGCTGTCACCGCAGGCGCCATCATGCTTGTGCAGGGCACTCGCAAAGTGCCTGTGCAGTATGCCAAGCGCATCGTGGGCAACAAGCAGTATGGCGGAGCCCGTCAGTATATCCCTCTGAAGGTGAACGCCGCTAACGTGATGCCTATCATCTTTGCCCAGGCATTGATGTTCATTCCCATTACGCTGGCCGGTTTCGGCGCCCATAACGCCGAGTCGGGTTTCCTGGGCACGATTTCACGCGTGTTCGGCGACATGAACGGATTCTGGTACAACCTGGTTTACTTTCTGATGATTCTTGCTTTCACCTATTTCTATACGGCAATCACGGTGCGTCCCACCCAGATGGCTGAGGAAATGAAGAAGAACAGCGGTTTCATCCCCGGTGTGAAGCCGGGCAAGAAGACGGCCGACTATCTCGACAGCATTATGTCGCGTATCACGTTGCCGGGCTCAATCTTCCTGGGTATTGTGGCTATTCTGCCGGCTTTCGCCCGCTATTTCGGCGTCAACCAACAGTTCGCCCAATTCTTTGGCGGCACCTCACTGCTCATTATCGTGGGTGTGGTGCTCGATACATTGCAGCAGATTGAAACCCATCTGATGATGCATCATTACGATGGTCTGATGAAGACGGGTAAAATCAAAGGTCGTACACGCTGACAATTTTTTACTGAATCAAGAGTAATCAGTCGATAAATGATTTATCTCAAGACAGAGGAGGAAATCGAGCTTCTGCGCGAAGCTGATATGGTGGTGGCCCGCACACTTGGCGAAATGGCCAAGTGGGTGGCCCCCGGCATCACCACGCGCCGGCTCGACCAGATTGCCGAGGAATACATCCGCTCGCAGGGTTGCAAGCCGGGTTTCCTGGGGCTGTATGGATACCCTGCCACATTGTGCATCTCGGTTAATGAAACGGTGGTGCACGGCATCCCCTCTAACTATGCCCTTGAGGACGGCGACATCGTGAGCATTGACTGCGGTGCCGTCACCCCGCAAGGTTTCAACGGTGACTCCACCTACACTTTCTGTGTGGGTGAGGTGAGCGAGGAAACCAAGCAGCTGCTCCGCACTACCAAGGAGTCGCTCTATGTGGGTATCGAGCAGGCTGTGCCCGGTAACCGCATCGGCGATATCAGTCACGCTATCCAGGACTACTGCGAGAAGCGTGGCTACAGTGTGGTGCGCGAGATGTGCGGCCACGGCGTGGGGCGTAAACTCCACGAAGACCCCGAGGTGCCCAATTTCGGACGCCGCGGCACGGGCCCGCTCATCAAGAACGGTATGTGCATCGCCATTGAGCCGATGATTAACCTGGGCAGCAAGAACATCATCATTGAGCGCGACGGATGGACCACGCGCACCAAGGACCGCAAACCCAGTGCCCACTTTGAGCACTCCATCGCGGTGCACCATGGCAAGCCCGACATCCTGTCGTCGTTCGATTATGTGAAGGAAGTGCTTGGTGATAGATTTATTTAACAACATAAGAACTCTAAATTCTCTGAATTATGTCGAAACAGACCGCAATAGAACTCGATGGCACCGTGGTGGAGGCATTGTCCAACGCCATGTTCCGCGTGGAACTGGAAAACGGACACCAAATCACCGCCCACATCTCCGGCAAGATGCGTCAGCACTACATCCGCATCCTTACCGGTGACAAGGTGCGTGTGGAAATGTCGCCCTACGACTTGTCAAAAGGTAGAATTTCATTTAGATATAAATAATATTTACATACAATTATGAAAGTAAGAGCCTCTATTAAAAAGCGTAACGACGACTGCAAAATCGTGCGTCGTAAAGGCCGCTTATATGTGATTAACAAAAAAAATCCTAAGTTCAAGCAACGTCAGGGTTGAAAATTTGTATTAACTTTGCAAAAAATTTCGAAAATATAATATGGCAGTTCGTATTGTCGGGGTTGATTTGCCCCAAAACAAACGCGGCGTAATCGCCCTCACCTATATCTACGGCATAGGGCGTAGCAGTGCCGCCAAGATTCTTAACAAGGCTGGTGTCAGCGAGGACACCAAGGTGCAGGATTGGACCGATGCCGAGGCCGCCAAGGTGCGTGAGGTGATCGGTGAGGACTACAAGGTGGAGGGTGACCTCCGCACCGAGGTCCAGATGAACATCAAGCGCCTCATGGACATTGGTTGCTACCGCGGAATCCGTCATCGTAACGGTCTGCCCGTGCGCGGCCAGAGCACTAAGAACAACGCGCGTACCCGCAAGGGCCGTAAGAAAACTGTTGCTAACAAGAAGAAAGCTACTAAATAATTTTAAAGTATGGCAAAAAAGACAGTCGCAGCAAAGAAGAGAGTGGTTAAGGTCGACGGCGTTGGCCAGTTACACGTTCATTCTTCTTTCAACAACATCATTGTGTGCCTCGCCAATAGTGAGGGACAGGTAATTTCATGGTCTTCGGCAGGCAAAATGGGCTTCCGCGGTTCGAAAAAGAACACGCCTTACGCCGCCCAAATGGCTGCCCAGGATTGTGCTAAAGTGGCCTATGACCTGGGCCTGCGCAAAGTGAAAGCTTATGTGAAGGGACCGGGCAACGGCCGTGAGTCGGCTATCCGCACCGTGCATGGTGCCGGCATCGCCGTTACCGAGATTATCGACGTGACTCCGCTTCCCCACAACGGATGCCGTCCTCCCAAGCGCAGAAGAGTGTAATACCACCCTGCAGGCGCAAGGTCAGTTTATTCAATTTATCACCTAATCACTGACAGTGAAAGATTGCATCTATTAACCAACCTCTTTGCAGTCGCGGCTGCACTGCGGTGATTGAATTTTGACACTTTAATTATTTAAAAAATGGCTAGATACACAGGTCCAAAAACTAAAATTGCCCGTAAATTGGGCGAGCCTATCTTCGGCGAGGACAAAGTCCTGAGTAAGAAGAATTATCCTCCCGGCCAGCATGGTTCCAACAAGCGCAGAAAGCAATCTGAGTATGGAACACAGCTGCTCGAGAAGCAAAAAGCGAAGTATACCTACGGTGTGCTGGAGCGTCAGTTCCGTAATATGTTTAAGAAAGCGCAGGCCTCCAAGGGCGTTACCGGTGAAGTGCTGCTGCAACTGCTCGAGGCTCGCCTCGACAACGTGGTGTATCGTCTGGGCATCGCTCCCACCCGTGCCGCCGCCCGTCAGTTGGTGCTGCATCGTCACATCACCGTCAACGGCAGTGTGGTCAACATCCCTTCCTACTCGGTGAGCGAGGGTGAAGTGGTGGCTGTGCGTGAGAAGTCGAAGTCGCTTGAAGTGATCCAAGACGCACTCGCCGGTTTCAACCACAGCAAGTATCCTTGGATAGAGTGGGACGAGAGCGTGAAGGGTGGCAAGTTCCTTCACATGCCTCAGCGCGAGGATATTCCTGAAAACATCAAGGAACAGTTAATCGTTGAGTTGTATTCAAAACAGTAAATTTCAATATCCATGGCTATTTTAGCGTTTCAGAAACCCGACAAGGTTTTAATGTTGGAAGCCGACGATTCGTTCGGCAAATTCGAGTTCCGCCCTCTGGAGCCGGGCTACGGCAACACTGTGGGCAACCCCTTGCGCCGCGTTCTGCTCTCGGGACTCGAAGGCTACGCCATCTGCAATATCCGCATCAACGGTGTGCAGCATGAGTTTGCCACCGTTCCAGGTGTTAAAGAGGACGTGGCCAACATGATCCTCAATCTGAAGAAAGTGCGCCTCAAACGCATTGTGGAGGGCACCGAATCAGAAAAGGCTGTCGTGAAGGTTTCAGGCCAGGATGTGTTTAAAGCCGGTGACATCGGCGCCGTGCTCAGCGGTTTTGAAGTGCTCAACCCGGATCTCATCATCTGCCACCTTGACCCTTCGGCAAGTCTGCAGATAGAACTGGGCATTAACAAGGGCAGGGGATATGTGCCCGCCGAGGAAAACCGTAACCCCAACGATCCCGTTGATGTGATTGCCATCGACTCGATTTACACGCCTATTGTAAATGTGAAGTACAGTGTAGAGAATTTCCGTGTGGAGCAAAAGACCGACTTCGAGAAATTGGTGCTGGAAATCACCACCGATGGCTCTATCAATCCCAAAGACGCTCTTAAGGAGGCCGCTAAAATCCTCATTCAGCATTTCATGCTCTTCAGCGATGAGAACCATCTCACCCTCGACGCCAGCCAGAACGAAGGCAACGAGGAGTTTGATGAGGAAGTGCTGCACATGCGCCAGCAACTCAAGACCAAGCTTGTGGACATGAAGCTCTCGGTGCGTGCGCTTAACTGCCTGAAATCGGCCGAAGTGGAAACTCTGGGCGAACTGGTGGTCTTCAACAAGACCGACCTGCTCAAATTCCGCAACTTTGGCAAGAAATCCCTCTCGGAACTGGAAGAACTGCTTAATGAGCAGGGATTGCACTTTGGCATGGATATTTCAAAATACAAATTAGATAAAGATAATTAACGATGAGACATAACAAAAAATTTAACCATTTAAGCCGCAAGAAGGCTCATCGCGAAGCCATGTTGAGCAACATGACCGTTTCGTTGATTCTCCACAAGAGAATCGTCACCACGTTGCCCAAAGCCAAGGCGCTGCGTGTTTATGCCGAGCCTATTATCAACCGTGCCAAGCAGGACACCACTGCCTCGCGCCGCATCGTGTTCCGCGACCTGCAGAGCAAAGAGGCGGTGACCGAGCTCTTCAGCAATGTGGCGCAGAAGATTGCCGACCGTCCCGGTGGTTACACCCGCATCCTGAAACTCGGCAACCGCCACGGTGACAATGCCAGCGTGTGCTTTATCGAGCTGGTGGACTATAACGAGGCCATGCTCGAAGCCAAGCAAGAGGAGAAGAAGCCCGCACGCCGCACGCGCCGCAGCCGCAAGCCTGCCGCAGCCAAGGCCAAAGCCGAAGAACCCAAGGCTGAACCCGAGGCAAAGGCCGAGGAAAACGCCGCCGAATAATTCATCCATTATTTCGATAACCGCCGGCACCCTGTCGTGATTTGACAAGGTGCCGGTTTTATTTAATGATTCCCGTCGTTACTTTAAAATAGTAACAAAAAATATGTTAAATATTTGTCTTTATAGGTTTTTATGTTTAAGTTTGTGCGCTTTTTAATTTGAGAAAATTGAAAATTTAGATCAGGATTCAGTTAACCGATTGTATAACAATAATTTCCATTAAAAAACAAATTATGAAAAAGATTTCAGTTCTTTTTTGTGTGGCATTGATGGCTTGCTTCGCTTTGCCCTCACGCGCCGCTCAAGTTGATGTGGCTACGGCCCAAGCAAACGCCTTGGGTTATCTGCGTCTGCAGGTTGCCACGGGTGTTATGAAAGCCTCCCCCAATGTGTCCCTCAAGTTGGCCCATACGCAGAAGTTCTCCCAGGACGCCTCGATGGCCGACTTTTATGTTTTCAATGTAGGCAATGACGAAGGTTTCATCATCATGAGTGGTGATGACCGTGCCGAGAGCGTGCTTGCTCAGATTGAAAAAGGTTCATACACCGATTTCACTGCTGCCCCCGCCAATATCAAAGCGTGGATTAACCATTATGTGGAAGAGTTGGAATGGCTCAATGCCCATCCCGACGCCGTGGTCGACAAGCCCGTGGCCCTTACGGTAACCGCCGTGTCGCCTCTGCTTACCACCAAGTGGGACCAGTCTTATCCCTACTATAACCAGTGCCCCACCAGCGGCAGCACCCACATGCTCACCGGCTGCATTGCCACGGCTCTTGCCCAGGTGATGAACTACTGGGAGTATCCTGCCACGCTGCCCGCTTTGAGCGCCTACACCGACGACAATGGCAACAGCATTTCGGCTCTGTCGAGCACTTCCGTTAACTGGGATTATATGGATGACACCTATTCCTATTGGGGCGGCACCTCCTCCCACAACGCCGAGGTTGCCAAACTGATGCGCTATTGCGGCCAGGCTTCGCACATGGCCTACAGCGTTAATGGAAGCGGAGCTTATGTGAGATACAACGGACATGGCCAGTATTATGCCGCCCAAACATTTGGATACGAAGTGAAATATGGTCTGAAGACCTCTTACAGCGAGACCAACTGGAACACCATGATGCAGAGTAGCCTGCAGTCGGGCCGCCCCATCCTGTATTCGGGAGTGGATCCCGATGAAAGCGCTGGCCACGCCTTTGTGGTCGACGGCATCAACTCCAGCAGCAAGTACCACTGCAACTTCGGTTGGAGCGGTTCCTACGACGGCTACTATGCTCTCAACAGCTTCACTGCCCAGGGCTCTACTTTCAGTTCGCAGCAGGAGATGCTTTATGACATGGTGCCCCCCAGCCAAGCCGGTAACCCCATTATCACCGTCACCCCCAACCCCCTGGAAATGACCGCCGCTGTGGGTGCGACCAGCACGGCTACTCTCACCGTCAAGGGTTATAACCTCACCGGCAATGTGACTGTTTCTCTGAATGATGCCAACGGTATTTTCGCCGTTACTCCCACCACTATCAGCGCATCCAGCGCCATGAGCGGGACCACCGTTACCGTGAGCTATACTCCTGTTGCAGGCGGCAGCAAGTCGGCCACCATTACTCTGAGCAGTAGCGGAGCTGATGACAAGACTGTGGATGTGAGCGGTACTGCTACGTTCGACTCAAGCACTCCCGTTATGCTTGCCCCCAATGCTGACTACATCACTCTTAAGAGTTTCCGTGCCGAGTGGGCTGATGCCACCGACGCTGCCAGCGTGGCCAGCTACTCGCTTATCGTTACCCGAGCTACCTCGTCAACCTTGCGTAATGCTCCTGTGGAACGTGGCGACAGCACTTATCGCTCGGTGACCGGCATCACCAATAAGTACTATGACGTTGCCAACCTCGTGGCCGGTGGCACCTTCACCTACAAGGTGCAGGCAGTTTACACCGACGGCACCAAGAGCGACTACAGCAACATCATGACTGTGACGCTCTCGGCTCCTGAACCCCAGGGCAACACCGACATCAACGACGATGGCGTATGGAGCATGGGCGACGTGACCACGTTGATTGCCTACGTTCTGGGCAACAACCCGACTCCCTGCTTGGTTGAGAACTGTGATATTACCGGCGACGGCACGGCAGTATCACCATGGCCGATGTAACGGCACTCATCGCACAGATACTCGGCAACTGATGCATCGCTGTTAGTGCGCTAAAATAAGGGGACAGTCCATAAGGATTGTCCCTTTTTTTACATCCTATGCTTGCGGTTTTGCCTCGATTTGTTTATTTTTGCCATGAAAAATTCATGTCATGAAGAGATATCTCACATTATATATAATATGTGTGTTGCTGACTGTTGTGACCGCCCGCGGCGCCACCATGCAACAAACCCGTTTCCATTGCGCCGGCGACACCACGCTCGTCAACGAACTCCTGTGGCAAGGGGCGCAGAGTGGTCTGACTGATGCCGGGTTGCTCGTGGTCTTCTACGCCCAACGCTTGCAGGGCACGCCTTATGTGGCCCACACGTTGGAGTGTGATTCAGGCGAGATGCTCACCGTCAATGTGCATCAGCTTGACTGCACCACCTTTGTGGAAACCCTGTATGCCCTTGTACGCACTACGCTCGACGGCCGATATTCCTGGCGTGACTATGCCGCCCACTTGGAGTCGTTGCGCTATCGAGGAGGTATCATGGGAGACTACGCCACGCGCCTGCACTACATCAGCGACTGGATTGTGGACAACCGTATGCGCGGCAATCTGGAGGAAGTTACTCCCGACTTGCCGCATTGCTCCTATCAGGTCAAGACCATCAACTTCATGACCGGGCACCGTAGCGCCTATGCGGCCCTGGCTGCCGACTCGGCCATGACCGCCCGCATTGCCGAGGTGGAACGCGGCTATCGAAACCACCGCATGCCTTGCCTGAAGAAGTCGTGGCTGACCAGGAAAGAGGTAAAGGCTCTTTTGCGTCCTGGCGATTTCGTGGGGTTGGTCACCACCATCGCCGGCTTGGATGTGTCGCATCTGGGCATTATTTACAAGGACGCTGCCGGCGAGGTCTATCTGATGGATGCCTCCAGCATTGCCGGCAGGGTGGTGCTTGAGGCGCAGCCGCTTGCCGCCATGCTCAACCCGCGCAAAACCTGTCCGGGCATTCGTGTGTTCCGCATGAAGTGAATCATGGCCTGATTGAACAGACTCCTTTCGATTTCCGGGGCAAAATTCTCATTTTGTAGCCCGTTTTTTCCAGAGAAACATCCCTTTTTTTTCGAAAAAACCGAGAAAATCGTTTTTTTTTGAAAAAAAAGTTGGAAAAAGTTTTGGTGGTTCCAAAAATCGCCGTACCTTTGCACCGCTTTTCGCCTAAAACGGGTGCTGAAGCATGCTCTTTGACATGATGCAGTAATGAAGACAATATACAACAGGATATTGTGGTAGTGCAAGAGAACAGGGACATGAAAGTCATAAATGTTCTCGTCGATTCCAACAATTATCTCAGGTAGTATACACAACAATAGATTCAACCTAAAGGGGCCAGCATCAAAATGACAGGCGTTGCATATCCAAAGATTTCTTTTTTTTTGAAAGAACAAGACAGAATATACAACAACGAAGAGTTTGATCCTGGCTCAGGATGAACGCTAGCGACAGGCTTAACACATGCAAGTCGAGGGGCCATGGGGGTAGCAATACCCCCGATGGCGACCGGCGCACTGGTGAGTAACACGTATGCAACCTGCCCGTCCCAGGGGGACAAGCCCGAGAAATTGGGTCTAATACCCCATATCCACGCGGTCCGCATGGTCTGCGTGCTAAAGACACGTCGGGGGCGGATGGGCATGCGGCGCATTAGCTGGTCGGCGGGGTAACGGCCCACCGAGGCGACGATGCGTAGGGGTTCTGAGAGGAAGGTCCCCCACATTGGTACTGAGACACGGACCAAACTCCTACGGGAGGCAGCAGTGAGGA
>RHMF01000177.1_pt1 | contig 25969 bp, 42 predicted proteins | sample 5365151 | NCBI WGS metagenome assembly RHMF01 (sample SAMN10266501, study PRJNA497801) | feces metagenome | isolation source: feces | host: Bos taurus | place: China: Prairie of Fairy Mountain | collected 2017-08-14 | reverse complement strand
AAGTTCTGCATTGGTCATGGCTATAACTTCTTCAAATCGTTATACAAAGAATTGATAGTGCTTCGATACTTATCGTCGCCATCCTTTCGAAAAGCGACTTTCAACGCTTTCATCTGCTCCTCGCTGGGTTTCCAAGAAGGACGGAGGTGTTTGAGCCAATCCTTCAACTTGTATTTCATTACTGGGTCTGGGTAAAACTCATAGACACAATCAGTAACAAGTTCAAGATTCTTTTCATCCTCCTCGCTCCACTCCGCGGGCTTGACTGATGCAATACCATCTCTTATACCTTCTTGTTTTGCTTCAAAGATGTCTTGTTCTAATCTGGCTCGAAGTTCTTTATATGCCGCTTTTAGAATTTTATCAGCGTGTTCTTTGATATGTTCTTTAGGCTCACAATCTTCGCTTGGTGAATGTGCAAAGTTGAATAAGAATGTATTTAGTGTTTCTTCAAATTCATTACTCCACTCCACGAGCTTGAAACATTTACTCGGTGTCATAGGATACTCTGCGGGCTTCTGCTCTTCCATTTCGGGATTATCATACTTTACTGTATCAAACTCCGTCTCTCCACACTTTGGACATTCGTAGCCGTATTGCGGAGGCATAGAAGTATAGACTTTACTGTCATCCCTTATCATGCGCGATTTACAACGAGGGCAAATTTTGTAAACCTCCTTTCCGCTGACTGTTAAGTGCAATTTCTGCTCTTTCTGCTTTTCGAGGTAGGCAATCATACACTTGACATTTTCACTAATACCAGTATCATCTCGTCCGACTTCTTTAAGCAATTCGATGATAGCCTTCCTTATCCTCTCGTCCTCGCTCTCTCGGAGTTCGGGTTCGTCGTTCAGCATATCAACAATCTCATTGATTTTTAGTACAACTTCATCAAGCGATGCGCCACAACTGCCAGCATTACTCCCCATAAACGCGGGGTCAAGTTTCTCAATCTTCTTGTTCATAATTCAATCAAATTGAAATACCGTAAGATATGCTGAAGGTCGTGAACATATTGTGGCATTGGGTAGAAGTAGGAGATAACTACCTTATCACCGTTCATAATGGATAGTTTGAGTTTGTACTTACGGGAGAAGTCAATATTCAAACTATTCTTTTCGCAGACTTCGTGGACTTTACTTTTGGCAATCCATTCGTTCGTAAGTGGCATCGGTCTGGTATTCTCACCGTCCCATTCCCCGTTTTCCGACTTGACAATAAACTCATCTTCGGACAAGGCAATAACCCGTCCCGTGTGTTCTCCATCCCAGAGGATGTCATTTAGCATTAACTGTTGCATCATAGCAATATCCTTTTTCGTTAAATTCTTTCAGTTTCCTGGTCAGTTCGTCCCAGTCTTTACTCTCAACCATTTCATGTCCATCCTTGAAGAACTGCCAGTCAAGACCATATAGTTTAGTGTTCACACGGGAACACCAGACCTTGCCTTCTTCGTACCAGAACACCAGATAAATATCCCGCAAGTCCACAAGAGGGCCACGGCGATATTTCAGCGATATGAACGCTCCTGCCTTGCGGAGAAGTTCATTATGGCTTTGGTAACTCTGCGGTATTGAAGTTTCCTGGAAGCATAAGTGATATATCTTATTGGCCTCGTTGTATTTCTTTTCGTAGTCCATCATCTTTTCTCCTTTTCAAATTGATACTTTTCGTCCATCGCATCCAGGTAGCGGTCGTAATCCTCCTTGGCATCGTAGCCATCGTCATACTCCGGGTCGGAGGGATGCTTGCCGGAGTTCTTGTCGCGCCATTTCATAATCTTGTGACCTTTATGTTGTTCTCCTCGCGGTCCACCTTCACGCGGAAGATTGCGCCGTATTGTTGTTTAAGAACGGATGCCGCGCTTCTTGCGGCTCCCCATTTCTCTATCGGTACTCGGATGGTGTCGCCGGTGTCCATCATTCGCATCCGGGGGTAAACGAGGTTCTCTTTCATGGTTTGTCTTTTGGGGGCTTAATGATGAATTGAACATAGAATATCAGCCAGCCTATTACCAGGATAGTCCCGCACTCGCCCACAAATAGGTCAAAAGTCGGGAATAAGGCTATCTTTGCGCTTCCGCAGTAAATTGTATGTCTCGCGTTAATTCGTGCCATTTTAGGGCGTTTTTGGCGTTTTTAGAAAATGTCGTCCGGCATATCTTCCGGGAAGTCATCGTCGGATAGTAAGTCGATGTTTGCTTGTACTGGCTGCTCGTCCCACCCATAGACGATGTTCTCTGCGATGTCGTTCTTGATACGGCGGGTTTCCGGCTCGTAGTAGAGCCCGATAAGGTAGTCCACCACTCCAACGGAACGGTTCTTTGCCACCTCCAGGACCACATCGTAATCCTGGTATTCCAGGACTTTCGCCTCGCCAAAGAAATCCTTTGCCCGTCGGATAAAGTCGTTTCCGACCCGGTGTGAAATAATGAGGTTGTCGCAGAAGTTTGTGAGGTTGGCCGTTCCCGCGATTGACTCTTTCCGGAGAAGCTGGAACGACTGCTCTTTCCTGGGATGACAGACGAGGAGCGCGTGGATGTTCTCGTGTTTGGCAAAGTCCTTGAGCCCCTTGACGAACTTGGTTTCCCTTTCGTTCCTGTCGCCGCCAGACGGGTCAAGGTCGAGCGCCATGAGGTTGTCAATCATCAGTAGCTGTATCCCGTGTTCTGCGATACACTCTTTCATTTCCAGGAACAGGGCCTCCCAATCGGAGCCGTAGTCGTTGTTGTAGAGGAATAGCTTGCCGTCGAGCCACTGGTTGATTTTGTCTGCGTACCGTTGCGGAGCGTAGTAGATGTTATCGTATCCGGCTTTCTGTACCACGTGGGACTTCCCTGCCGCCATCTGGTCTATCCACCCCTGGAATCTTGATGACGGTAACTCGCCGGAGAAGATAGCCACCTTATATCCTCGCTGGATAGCGTTCAGTGCAAAGAAATCCAGGAATGTTGTTTTTCCGGAACCGGACAGGCCGGAGAACACGGTAAGGTCGCCGAGCGAGAATCCCATTATTTTCTTGTCGAGCTTTTCCACCCCGGACGGTATGCTTACCAACTGTGACGGGTCGGTCCAGATAATGTCGGTCATGGAAAGCCATTTTTTGCCCCGTCCGTCCTCTTTAATCGGTTCGACGGGTTTGGGTTCCACCCTTCCGTAGTAAGTGCGCCTACGGGCGTTTTCTTCCCTTTCCTGGCGGTCATAGGCCCGGGGGTCGTAATGCAGCCGGAAGTCGCGCCAGGTGAAGTGCTGGCAGGAGTTGTGGAGGCATCTGAATCCTATCGCCCCGTCGTCCATCACGAAGAGCGCGGAGTCCGGAGCCTTGTGGTTGGAGTCGAACGGGCACTCGTCCAGGATGAGCTTCAGGCCGCCAGTGAACCGGGATTCCTTTGCTATCCCGATGTTGTGTTCCTGGATAAACGCCCGGATGTCGAAACGCTCGTTGGAGTAGTTGTTGTACCTGGACGGCGGTTCTTTCTTCGGGAGCAGCGCGGCCACTTTCTTCACGTAGGCTATGTCGGTAGCCTTGTACTCGTCCGGGACTGCGAGGAAATGCGACAGCCGTTGCGGTCTTTCCTTGGTGTTGGTCCCCTTGTTCGACTGCGTGCCGATAAGTTTGGCGATACGCGAGGCGTTGAAAACCGAGGTGTCCACTTGCACCACATCGTCAGTGAACAGGCCATCAAGGACAAGGAGGAAATCCCGGATTAGGTCGGTAGCCTCCTTCGTGTTCGTCAAGCTGACCTTGTAGTAGAGGTGATAGCCGTTTGCCGAGTCCGCGACAACGGGTTTCTCGAAGCCCTGGTCCGCGAGATACTTGTAGATTCGCCGTGCGGCCAGGAGCGCGTGGTTCTTTTCCTCGTCGGTAGAGTTGGTGTCCGACGGTCTGGCCGGGTCAAGGTCGATAAGGATGGTCGTGCGGTAATCTATATCACCGTCGCTCGTCGTTGACTTCGGCCTGGAAAGGATTGTGTCGTGCTGGCTCCTTCCGTAGCACGACTCCTTGATTGCGTTGATGGTCGCGTAGATACCGTACCCATCATACTGCTTTACCGCAGCGATGACCGCCTCCGGGTCGGAAAAGTATCCGGAGAAGGTCTTGCCGTTTCCGAGTATTCTTATTTCGGTGAGTGGTGTTTCCTCGCGGAAGATAGACCACCACCGCCTTATGGTTTTATCGTCAATCATTGTGTTTATACATCTTGAGGTTTAAGTTTCCTGGCGGCGGAGCCGTATGCGGACGGGTAATCGACTTTCCCTTGATTCTGTGCCGATTGCCGGGCGGTTTCAGCGTATTTCGTACTGTTCGCCACCCAGGTCCGGACGGAGGCTTTCCAGTCTTTCATGGGCGTTTTTGCTTTACCAACGACCCATCCGATAGAGGAATAGTAGTTCACGAACTTGGTTGCGTTTACATCGTATCCGCTCGCCATGCAGTAAGCCTCGACCTCCTCGACCGTAGGCGGTACAAAACGTTTAACCTTGTCTTTCGCCGGTGTGTCCGTAGCTTTCTTCCGTCCTTTCTTTTCCGGTGCGGGCGTAGGAGCAGCACCCTGGAACACATCATAGTTGGTAATCGTGATAAGCGTTATCGGCTTTGTCTGCCGCCCGTCCCGGTCCCGGTACTCGCCCTGTGTGCACCGTCCCGTTGCCTCAAGGCTTGACAGGAAACGCTTGACCGTGTTCTTGTCCCACCCCCACCTTTGAGAAAGGAAAGACCTGGAGGCGACAAGCTGCCCTCTTTCGGTGCGGTAAGACTCCCCGTTGACGACCTTTTCTTCGGTATCGAATGATGCCATCTGAACCAGGTCGAGGAAAGCCTCCCGCTTCGTGTATCTTTCTTTCTCAAACTCCCCCGCCTCGAATATGCTGCGTGGGACAATAATAAAATCCATCTTGTTTTAGAATAGGGTCCTTTGAACGAATGGTAATACCTTTTCGGTCGCGTCCTTAAAGATGTCCTTCTTGATTTCAAAGCCGTATGCCTTCCGGCGAAGATTTGCGGCGGCCAGGAGTGTCGTGCCGGAACCCGCGCAGGGGTCGATAACCACATCCCCTTCGTCCGTAAAGATTTCGATAAGGCGTTCAAGCACCGGCACGGATTTCTGCGTGGGGTGAACCTTGTGAGTATCGTTGTCGCGCACCCAATCGAAACAGTTGAATATCATAGCGCCGTTGTTGTTGAACTTCGGGAGCCGGTTGCGGTAGAGCAACACGGCATACTCGCAGTTCCCGACCACGCGCATATTCGCCTTCAGGACCTGGGCCGAGTAGTTCTTCCGGAATACCAGATTGATATAGTTGTTGAACCCGAACTCCTTTGCAGTTTCAATCAGTTGGAACTGTTGTTCAAAGGAGCAGAAGATAATCATGCAGGGTGCACCGCCCGATTTCTTTCCATTCTTGCCGATGGCCTTTCCCTCATCGTTTGATTTCGGCTCGGACTTGAGCATCTGTGACGAGAAATGGAGGAACTCTTTCACGCGGAAGGTGTAGTCGGTATCAAAGAACGCTTTCCCGGCCAGCTTGGATTCGCCGTTGGCATTGTCGCCGCCTTCGTACCACATGGGGGAAGAGCCGTAAGCGTCAGTGCCGATGGCGTAGGGAATATCCGAAAGGATAAGTTGAGCCTTTTCGTTGATGCCGTGTGATTTCCAGTTCTGATAGGAGTCGTTACAGAGTTGTATTCCCGCCTCCTTGTCTATGTAGTCGGGATAAGGGCGCAGCCTTGCCCGTTTTTCTTCCAATGTCTGTTTTTCTTTTTCAGTCATAACTCAAATGATTAAAACAATGTTGTTTTCGGGTAGTAGCGCCCGATGGGGACAAAGAGCCGTTCGATTGATACCGTCGGCCTGTCCGCGTTGATGTAGGAATTGTGCCGCGTTTCCCAGATACACTCGAACCGGTCTTGCGGCATCCAATACTCGGATATATAGACCGGCACGGTTTGTTCCTCGGCCCAGGAATAGAACGCCTCGTAATCGAAGTCTGATACGTTCCGTGCGCCGTATGCGTTTGTGTTCACATAGGGGATGTCGCAGTAGATAACCGAATCGGGTTCAATCCGGACGGTATCGTAGGAGCCCCTTGACACCAGCAGTTTGTCGAGGTTTCGGAGACTTTCAAGCCCTTGCAGCCGTTCGAGTCGTTCAAGATTCTGGAGCCGCTCCAGCCGTTCGAGGTTTTCCAGGTGTATGCCCCCGTCCCACCAGTTCTTGAATTGGTTTGCCCTGGCGAGGATTCGATATGCGGCGTAACGCCGTTGCTTCATGGTCCTTTGTGACTCAATTGGAGAAAGGTCACAACCGAACTCGTCACGCATGGGTGCGTAGTCATGGAGGCAGATTGCGTAGTGCATGGCCCGCTTGAATTTCTCCACATCACCCTGGGCGTAAAGGTAAGTCCGGCAATCGTTCCCGAACGAGAAGATTAGTTTGTCAAACGGTTCGTCTGACTTGAAGAAATCCTCCCTACCGACCCATTTGTATTCGTTCCTATATTTTCCTTCTGCCGCGTCCTTGAATAGTTGCGGGTAGGCGGCTATGTCATTCGCCACGACCCTCCCCCATTTTCCGGAAAGGATAGCGGCGTGGGTGATGGCACAACCGCCCGCAAAGAGGTCGTAAAGGACTCCCGCAGGAGGCAACTGTTCAACAATCGTATCCGCAAGTTTCGTCTTGCTGCCCTTGTACGGGAGTCCGTATCTCATGGTTAATCGGATTAGATGAGCGCCAGGGGGCGAGCACCCTCGAGTTCTGCGCTATAATTCAACCTCTGCAACTCCTTCCCGGTTATAAACGCATTCCAGGTCTTTGCGAAATACACGCGGCGCTGTGTGCCGGAAAGGATTTTCTGCTTCAGCTTGTGACGAATCAAAGCGTCACGCAGGAGGAGGATGGTGTTGTTCTCCACGTTCTTTCCGGTGCAAAGTTGCTCGAAGAAACTGAACACGGTTTGTTCCGGGTGTTTCTTTTCGAGAATCAGGAAAAGCTCATACCCGCCGATAACCGAGCCGTTCATAACCATCCGTCCGGCTTGTCCCAGGCTGCCGATATGCTCGCCGACGCGATTGCAGATGTCGGCGTGGGTCTTGTAGAAGTCATAGACCTCGCCCTTTCCGCGACCGATACGTGACAGTCTGATTCCACCTCCATCGTCCCCAATGTCAGATGCCTGGCCGGTTGCGAGACGGAGGTATTTTGTGATTGATGCCGCCACGATGTTGGCGTTTTTGATGTTGTCGATAAAGAGGATGTCGCCAGCCGTCCGGGTCTTTCCGATGTCGATTGTCTTGAAAGCCTCGGGGGTGATTCCCCACACGAAAAGGGTCTCGAACGGAACGCCAGCCTTGACACAGGCGCACAGGCGGTTCTGTCCGTCCAGGATTACGTTCTGGTCCGAAATGATGATGGGCTCGCCGTTGAGTATCCATTTCCCACGCCGCATGGCGCTTGCGTAGGTGTTGATGGTATCCTCGTCCTTTCGCCGGTTGTGGGTGTTCATCTTCAAGAAGTCCTCGGCGAGCTCCGGCGTGATGGTTACGACCTCTACGGCTATTTCCTTGCCGTTGGTGGTCGGGAGTTTTGTTTTGTTCATAACTCGTTAGATTTGTTTAGTTTAATAGTGTTGTCTGATTAGAACCCAAGCTCTTCCGCAGGGGTTGTGGGCCTTGTGCCAGACGGCCTCGGGTCGAGGATTTCTATGGACTGGGCCACGACCTCCACGGCCTCCTTTTCGTTCCCGTCGCGGTCCGTGTACTTGCGCTTGCGGATTCGGCCCTCGAGAAAGACATTGGAGCCCTTCTGCACGAAACGTTCTACGATTGATGCAAGGTTCCCGTAAACGTTTACATTGTGCCAGGTCGGTTCTTCCTTCCACTCCCCGGACTTGTCCTTGAATCTTTCAGAGGTTGCGATTGACAAGTTGGCGATTTTCCCATCTCCGATGGTCTTGATGTCCACACGGCCAACACGACCGATGAGCATTACTTTGTTAAGTGACATTGTTCGTAGTGTTTTTTTAATTCATTCTCTAATTCCTCGCTCCAACCGTGGACGGAGCAGCACACCCATATCTTGTTTTTAAGGGCGTTCCGGAATCCTTCGCGGTCAAGTTCCGGATACCACACGGGAAACTTGAACCGGTCTTTGTCCTTGGATAGTTTTGTCCTTGGATAGCGCGTGGTGTATTTGTTCGAGTAGATGTTCTCGATGATGTACCCCGTCTCGGTCAAGTCGTAATCGTCGATGACTCTGAGAAGGAGAATCGGGTCGAACCACTTGGGTAGGTGTGTACTCCAATTCACGGTCTCGTATCCTTCCCGTTCGCAAAGCCTCCGCGTCTTGATTTGTTCGTGCCAATAATCGTTCTGGCTCTTGTCCCACTTGGACGGGAGTTCGTCGTCGGCATATACCGGGAGCATGATGTCTCGGATGGTGAAATCGTTCACGGCGAAGTAGTCGTCCGCCGCCCAAATGAATCCGGGGATTCTATGCTCAAGGCAATAAAGGCAGATGGCACGGAGTTTCGTGTTCACATCCAACGCCGGGCGATACTCCCCTTCCTTGCCGGGAACTCTCTCTATGGGAATCCACTCAACACCATCGACCGTCGGCTTGTCTCCGAACACGACGATGCGAAACTGCTCTTTGAAATGAGCCCGCCACCCTTCGATGGAAAGCGCAAGTTCGTTCCCTTGCGCCCCATCTTGTATGTATGTGATTGCTACGAGGTATTCGTCTTTCATTCTCCCTTTTGTTTCTTGATGAGGAAAGACCGCGCACCGGGAACCGTCTTGCAGTACTTCGCGTACAGGTCCGGATTCTCGGCGGCAAAAGTCTTGGAGTCGAATGATGTCTTGTCCTTTCCGGACTTCCAGGTGAGTAGGATATTGCCGGATTCATCAAGCAAAGCCTCGGAATCGGTCATGAACATCTTTAAGGAATCCGTCAATGCCTCAATCTCTTTCCCAAGAGCCTCGTATTGGGCCTTTTTAGCCCGAATTTCGGCGATTTGGGCCAGGGCGGTATCGTCGGCCTGGATTGACTTTTCTGGCGTGGATTTCGGCACTTTTACGGCCAGGTCTGCAACGTTGATTGCGTCCGGTTCCTGGCCGCCCAGGACATTGTTGTACCAGAACTCCGTTACCTTTTCCGCGATGAACTCCGCAAACTCCTCGTCGTATTCCACGATGAACCGCCCGAAGGTAAGCCCGCCTTGGATGTAGATGAGTTCCGCTTGGTGGATACCCGTCACGTACATTTGATATTGGACTTGCGCCATGTAGTAAACCGGGATGGTCTCCCCCATGCTTATCGATGTGGACTTGACCTCGAGGATTTTCTTCCTACCTTTCACAATCCGGTCGGGAGTAACGCGCATGTAAGGGTGGTCGGGATGAACGTAGATAATATCTGCCGCCGATGCCTTAATCACTTGCTCTCCCGTTTCGTGCATCCACCATTGGACTACGGCATCTTCAAGATAGTGTCCACGGCGCATAGCGTCGTTTTCCTCGATGGGCGGGACCTGGTGAGTTTTTCTGAGCCAAAGGGAAAAGGGGCTATCCCAGGGACTTAACCCCAGGATAGCTGCCACTTCCGATGCGCCGATACCTGCCTCCCTTGCCTTGAGCCATTCGTCGTGGCTTTTGGGCTTGATGATGATTGGTTTCATGGCGTTTACTGTTCGTCAAAGAACGAGGGCATATCCTCGATTGTTGTGTCCAGGCTGTCCGGGAATTTCGTTTCTGCGACCACCTCGTTTTTCGGGGCGCTCCTGCGGGCCTTCATAGCATCGACCTTTGCTTTCACCTCTTCGGCTTTCTCTTTCGCGGTCACAGAAGCGACCTGCTGCGGTTGCTCGTCCGGGGTGTTGTCGGCGAAGGTGCTCACGTTGTCCTTGTTCGTCACAGACTGGTCTGCTTGTCTCGCCGCGTTAATTTCGGCGGTCTTGGGGCAATACTTGACGATGAGGTGCTTTAACACGGTCTTTAAGGCCATGCTATCGAAGGAGTCCTTCCATACCCCGTAGCCTTTCTTGTAGGTCTGCGAATAGCGCAGGGCGTGGGCCTTGACTTCCTCGACCGTCCAATAGACGGTCTTTTCAAAGCCGTCGGTCAGCTTGATATAGGCCATATAGCCAATCACCTCGTCCGATTCTTTCTTTTCCTCGTCGAAGATGTACTCGCCCGTGAACTTGTTCTTCTTGACAAGCTCGCCCTTGTGGACGACCTCGTTTGCGATGAACCTCACCTGGCCGGTACGCATGGCAAGTTCAATCCAGCCGTTCCGCATAATCTGGAACGAGGCGTTGTCGCCATAAGGGATGACGGCTGCGTATCCGAGGTTCTGCTCGATTGGAAGCCCGAGCGGGACCGACTTGAGGGCCGCATAGACCACGGACATCGGGTTGCACTTTTGCAGGTTCGTGTCGTTGGCGACCACGGAGACGAGCGAGGTGACGAAGGCCTCCTTCTTCTCGCCGAGTACATCCATGAGGTACGCCTGTGCGTTCGCGCCCCGAATCTGCGCGTTAAAGCGCTGCATCGGGGTCATTTCCTTTTTAATAATTTCGTTTGCCATAATTACAGATAGTATCGTTTGACTTTCTTTTGCGTGGGCGTGTCCACGAACTCCGAATAGACCAGGTAGCCCTTTGCCTTGATGTCGGCGATACGCGCCCCAAGGCGGAGGCAACCGAAAAGATTGAGCGCCTCGAGCGGGGTGATTGATTTCCCGGTGAGCATGTATTCGAGGATTCGGTCAGTCTGTGACTTGGATGCTCCGTGATTCTCGTTGTTATTCATTGTGGTTGATTTTGATGTTCGTCTTGATTATTGACCCGTCTTGCCCCGTGACATAGAACCGCCCGGGAACGAGCCCGAGCAGTTCTATCGTCTTTCGGCAGAAAACGCAAACGGTCGTGGAGTTTTGCTTGCTTGTGAACACGGACACGGTGTAAGCGTCGCGGAAAGGAGCGTCTTTGAAATCGAAGCAAAGGGTTTGGTCGTCGGTGTCCTCGTAGATAAGAACACATTTCTTCCGGAGCGTCAATCCCATCCGCTTATAGAACGCCTTCGTGAAGGATATGCGCGACTTGGAAACGTGGATGAACTCCTGGCTGGCGACACCACCCTTCCGTGGTTTAATCAACTTGTATCCCATATCCCTAATCGACCTCCTCTGCCTTTGCCTTGTAGCCTTCGGAGAAAGCAATCGTCATTACCATGCGTGTCCAATCCGCGAGCGCCTCTTGGACACCTGCTTTGATAACTGCGCTCGATAGTTTCTCCATTTCGTCAAGTCCGACGGCGATTCCGCAAGCGATGGAAATGGGTTCAATCATATCAACGATTCTTTTGCGGTACGCATCGAACTCGCGGTCGTTCGCTGCTGCGGTGGCCTCGCTAAAAGCCTTCTTTACGAAATCGTCAGTCATGGTTCTTGCCCTCCGTCTTTTTAAGGATTGTACCGGATACAGCGCTCACAAGGAGGCACGGGATGATGAATGCGAAATTGGGCGACCCGTCCAGGTTCTCGCAGCCCATGACCGCGAGGAGGAGGGACAGACCGCAGACCGCCTCGAGTGCTTTAACTAAATTTTTATTCATAACTCAATGAGATTGGTTTCAAGAAAAAACGGCCAGCACAATCGCTGCGGTGGCCGTGGAATGGTATCAGATAAGTTTGTGTTTTCAACCCCCGGGTCAGTCCGGAAATTGGCGGCGAGGGAAGGAATCGAACCTCCATTCCGGGGACCAAAACCCCGTGTATTAGCCGTTATACGACCCCGCTGAGTGGGAGGACTTTCACCTCCCCGTGTTTTGACGTACTAAAACCTTTTAGGTATGAAAACAAACAAAGCACCTCGCGGCGGTTTTTTTTATCTTGTAAGTTTCCTCACTTCTGACAGGCGTATCCCCGTGCTGATACCGATGGTCTCTTTCCGGAGCCGCCCGTCCTTGAGCATCAGCGATATGGTGGCGGTGGACTTTTGCAGGAGCCTTGCGGCCTCGGTGCATGATATAAGCACATCACTGTTGTTGGTATCGTTCCACCTTTCAAGCTGGACGAGCAATAGGTCCATCCTGGCCCGGTCCGGCGTAGATAGTTCTATCGTTTCCATAGGCTAATTCCCGGACACGGTTATAATCGCATACCTTTCGTCTTTGTTAACGTTGAATGTGTACCTCCGGCCAATCTTATCGGAGTTGATGGAATAGGCTACCGCCTTGCAGGACTTGATAGCTGCCACGGACGGAAACGCCATCTTGTGCTCGCCGACAGGGAGCGCCCCCAGAAATTCCGTCCATTTCTTCTGGTTGATAAGGGAGTATAATTCAAAGGTATTCATGGTTCCTCTATTATATGATTAGTGCTGGCATACGGGAACCGCCCCCGTACCCAACATCGTCTGTTCGCGCATCAAGTTCATTTGACCTCCCGCCTTGCGGAAGTGTTTGAACGAATCCCCTATGGCAAGCCGTCATAGGCAACTCTCCGCGTCCCTGGTGGCTGAACATTTTCCCCCTTTCACGCCTTGCGCGTCCGGGTGGTTTCGTGGGTGTCCTTCCCCTTTCTGCTTCTATTTTTTGCCGTTCTCGCCTCGCGGCCCGCTATACATTCACCCTTTGTCGGGAGGATTACGGACCTCGGTTGCCCCGGTCTGCCGATTCTTGGATGCAAGATGATTAAGCTGAACTTGCACTCCTCACCTACCGTTAAAGGCCGTAGGCCGCCGTCAGTATTTCAAAGAAACTTGTTCACGTGGGGCGTTGTGATAATTTTCTTACTTATCTTTGAAAATTGAAGGGAGTTTCCTATATTCGCATGTAGAAAACACTGCCAATGTTTTTGTACGACTTTGTGAACGTGGTCGCTCCCTTCATTTTGGTTTGATAAGTTTTACTTACTTATCGTTCCCCAAGTGCAAAGGTAGTGATAATTTTCACAACTGCAAATTTTTTTATGAGAATTTTCACAAAAACTTTTTGAGTTATGGAAACAGATGCCTTTGTAGAACGCCTATTCAAGTTTATGGCGTACCTGGGAATGTCCCAAAATCAGTTTGAAAAAAGGTGCGACCTGGCCCACACGGACCTTCGCGGGAAAAAGCAGGGGCCGACATCCAGCTACCTAATGAAAATTCTCACAACCTATCCGGAACTTTCAATGGATTGGTTGTTCTCGGGCTCCGGGCCTATGCTCAAATCAAAGGACAGCCAGCAGCAGACACCGGCGGGCAAGGCCCTCCCCCTCATCCCGATTGAAGCCTTCGCAGGGCCTGGTATGCCGACCTATGAGGATGAGCGGGTCGAGGACTATTACACCGTCACGGATTTCAAGCAGTCCGATTTCTTAATCCGGGTCAAGGGGGATAGCATGACACCGAAGTTTACGGGCGGCGACCTGGTTGCCTGTAAAGCGGTCCCGCTCGACCATGTTTATTTTATCCAATGGGGTCGAGTATATGTTATCTATACAAAGTCGCAGGGCGTGATGATTAAGCGCCTTCAGCCCTCGGAAGAGAAGGGCTGGGTCAAGTGCGTATCCGACAATCCGAAGTACGCCCCCTTTGATGTCCCTATGGATGATGTCGTTTCACTCGCCCTGGTTAACGGGGCCATTTCTCTTGAATAGCCATGACCGAATCGGAAAGGATAGATTTCCTCGTCAACACCCTGGAGGGTGGCAAGGGTATCACCTTCTGCCGAAAGACCGGCATAAGGCAGAACACGCTGACCTACCTCCGGCAAGGCAAGCGTAACATCGGGCGGTACATCCAAAGGATTTCCGAGGCGTACCCGTCAGTCAGACAGGAGTGGCTCGCGACCGGCGACGGCGAGCCGTTCGTTGAGGATGTCGAAAAAGGGGAGGTTCTCCAGAAGATAGAAAGCCTGGAGAAAGAGGTCAGGAGATTGGCCTCGTTGATTGAGAATATAGCGAAATGATTCGTCTATTTTTTCGTCTATTTTATTTAAATAATACTTAAAAACGCGCAAAGAATACTCTAACCCCGTTCGGTAAAAAACGCAGAAATACGCCACTGAGGGGCATAAATACACGATTTCGGGCGCTTTTTCCCAGCACCACAAAATGTGTTTTCAACCCCCTCCAGACGGCCCTGGAAGGGGTTTTTTAGTCCCCTTTCGTCTATTTTTCGTCTATCCGGACAAAGAAACGAAAAGAGCTATGACACACACATTCAACATCGACAAGGGGAGCATCCGCTTGGTCGCCTCCCACAAAGGAAAACAGTACAAGAAAGCGACCGGGCTCACGATTGACCCGACGCTTTGGAACAAGAAGGCAAAGTCGCTCCAGGCAAAGTGCAAGGACCGGCGCGTATGGGACCGGCTGCACCAGATTCATCTTCGAGCAGAGTCCGAGCAAGTGAACGCGAGGACTGAAGCCGATGTCCTCCGCATCATGGAATTTGCCATAACGGGAAAGATGATTGAATCATACACCCCCCGCCCCCTTTCGTTTTGGGAATACTTTGATGAGTGGGCTAACCGGGAGAGTACGCAGATACGGCAAAAGAGGCTCTGCTATAATAATGTCGCCCGGTTCATGGGGACCGATTTCGATTGGTCCGATGTGGACTCCGCCTTTCATTTCCGGCTGGTCCAGAAAATGCGTGATGCTGGTTTCGGAATCAACTATCAATGGAAAACCGTAAGCCAGCTTAAAACCGTGATGAACGAGGGGCGCAAGCTCAAGTACCACACCAACCTCGAGTTCCAGGACTTCAAGACACGGCGCGAGGACCCGGACACGGTGTATCTGACGAAAGACGAGGTGGAGCGGCTGTGGAACTACGAGCCGAAAGGCGAGCTGGAGAGGAAGGCCCGCGACCTTTTCCTCCTGGGCGTGTACTCTTGCGCCCGGTTCTCCGACTATTCGCGCCTGTCGTCCGATATGGTCCGCGACGGAGTAATCCGGTTCACCCAAGTTAAGACCTCATCATCGGTGATGGTCCCGGCATCCCCCCGCCTCCTTTCCATTTTAGAGCGTAACGGGGGCCGCGCCCCGCACCTCGCCCAGCAACATTTGAACGAATGGATAAAAAAGGTCTGTAAGGCCGTCGAAATTGACGATGCGATAGAGGTTACATCTTACGACGGATTGCGCCACAAAACCGAAATAAAGCGCAAATACGAGCTTGTTTCAAGCCATACCGCCCGCAGAACCGGTGTCACCCTGCTCTACATGACAGGAATACCACTGCAACAGGTGATGCTCATATCCGGACATAAGGACGAGGACTCAATCAGACACTATCTTCGATTGACAAAAGAGGAAAACGTTGCCTTGCTGAAAGACAATCCTTTCTTTAAATAACTCTTGCTCTTGTTGAATTGCCAGATTCCAAAGCACAAAAGCCCCTTACGCGGGGTTTAGTCGCTTTTGGCGTTTGTGCTTTTAACTTGCTCCCGTCGTTATTGCCGAGTTCCGTTCACACACCAGACATTTGGATTCATTGTTCTGGTTCTGCCGGTCAGCCGTGAATCCCGACCAACGAGCATCCCGGCATTTCGCCCCGATGTTGGCTTTCTCGTTATCCCCTAACCGTTGCTTGTGTGTCGGAGAGTCCCTATGGGTGGCTACTCGTTTTCGAGTGACGGGTTCGGGACTTCCGATACCGATTGAGGCCACGTTCGCAAGTTCGCTCTGCTCTGTCGGCCCGCTGGTTCCTGGGTATAAAAATGGCCCGCACCAGCAGGTACAGGCTACTAAATGCGGGCTATTTCGCTCTTGAAGAGCTATGATGACTTTCGAGAAGTTCTATTTGCCTTTGCACCTTCCTGTACTCGGTACGGGACAAAGGTAGTAACAAAAATGGAATTTGCAAGAATTATTTTTCCACAAAATCCCTATAAACGCAAAAAGGCCGGAGAAGGAATACCCCCCCCCCGGCCTTTTCTTTTTGATTGTACCAAACTGCGGCACAAGGTAGTCAGATACCCAGGTACGCAACCGCCCGCCCGGACAGTTCCGGGGTCGTCGGGGCGCAGTATCTTTCCGTCATGGCGGTATTGGTATGGCCCGCCATCCGTGCGATTGAAAGCATGTCCATCCCGGCCTTCTGCAAGTTCGTAACGAACGAAATGCGGAAACTGTGGGATGAAAGTTGCTCATGCTTGGGCGATTTGATTGTCTTTCCGCCCCGGAACACGGTCACGGAGTCCGCAATCCCGGCCTTCTTTGCCAGGCGGCGGATGATTTCATTCCTGGACTTGAGCGTAGGCTCGTCGTTGCGGTGTTCCTGCGCGTACTCAATCCAGCGTTCCACCTTTCCGCTTACCGGCACGGAGGCGCGGACCTTCGTTTTCTTGGAAACGTAGGTCAGAACCCCGTCCTGGATGTTCTCCTTGGTAAGCTCCATGATGTCGGATACGCGAGCGCCCGTGTAGGCTTCGAGGAGCGATTCCACCTGGACCACCCGCTCCCCGTCGTTCTTTGCCTCGATGTTCTCGAATTTGGCAAGTTCGACGGGGGTGAGGTAAGTCCGGAGCGGCTTGGTCGTCTTTCCGGTCAGAATCTTCGCCCAGTCCTTCGGCAGTTCCACCTCGTCCGAGTAGCGGTTGAAGATGGATTTTACGTGCGCCATGATGGTACGGGCGGTTCCAGGTGCAAGGACCTCTGCCAGATGGTCGCGGAGTTCATAGAGCGAGGCGCGGGTGATGTCGTCCCACTCGATGATTCCGACAGCAGACAGGTGTTTGCGGAGGGATTGTCCGGCCCCTCCCCTCCCTTCTTTTTGGGAGATTGCTTGTTGTAGTGTTTTCATAACTCATTAGATTTAAATTGATAATGGCGAAGTAGGAGAGTGTCGCCTCTCCTACCCCTTTAATTCGTCCTCGTAGCACCAAATAAAGTCCGACCAAAAGCCCTCCCCGAGTACGCAAGGATAAAGGACCTCCCCATCCTTGTTGTACTTGAGAAATTCCGGGTGTGAAATGTAGTCGAAAATTCTTCTGCATGTACCGAGATAACCGACCGCCGAAGCGCTCCGAACATTAACGATAGTAACAAACTGCCCGGGCTTGAATTTCAATTCTTTGCTCATAACTCAAAATTTTAATGGTTGGAGGCCGGGTAGGGTATCACCCCCGCCCGGCCTTTTTTCATTCCACGCGTCCCGCCCGTTTCCATTTTCGGAGCAGTTCGTCGCGGATGGGCTGCCGTGCCTTCCGTACATCCTCCTCCTTGCCGAGTCCGAACGTGCCAGAAAGGATAAGCAGTTCAGTTAAACGCCCGTCGGCCTCCTCTTTCGTGAGGTAGCCGTACTGGAAATTGACCTCGTTGGTAAGGTCCTCGATGCGAGTCTTTACATAACTCTGCATGTTCTCTTTTGTGATTTCTTTTGACATAGCATTAAGAATGTTTAATGATTTCATACTCATCCACTTCCGGGATAACCGCCAGGCCTCCCCACGTTCCGTGTAGCTGGCCCATAGAGTCAATCAGTTCAACGGTTCCGACGCGCCCGGGATAAGTGTTGTCATAGGGGTCGTCGAGCCGGATAATCTTGATGGTGTCCCCCACCTTTGCTTTTTCGTTACGCATGGTCCACCTCCGCTAAAAGGGTCAGAATCTCGTTCAGCGAGTCAACGTTGCGCTGAATCGCATTGTGGAAGTCCTCCATCGAAATCGGCATGTTCCGGTCCCTTTCCCGAAGGTCCCGAATCGCTGCAAGAACGCACTCGCCGATAAGGTCAAGCTGCTTTTTCGTGAATGTTGGTTGTTTCATAACTCATTTAGATTTAATTGGTTAAACTTTGCAGAGGGAGAGGGTGTCACCCCTCGGCCTCCGTGGTTCAGAACCCTTTCGGGCCAGGTCCCTGCACCGTCTCGTCTGCAAACGAGTAGTGATGCGCTCCGGACATGATGATAAAATCGGCGAGCTTAACATCGCCCATTTTGTTACATATCTCCTTCCACGCCTTGCACTCCTCGATTTCTATTTCTGTTGGGTGCGGGTCCCCCGTCCTTCGTTGTACGACGATTAAAGCCTTCGTTTTGAGCGGCTCGTTCTTCGCGTCGCCCAAGTGCCGTGGTCGCCCGTTTTCATCCAGGAAAATAACCGTTTTGGGATGGTCCGGGGTGATGAGCCCACAATGATTAACAAGCGTAACCGCGCCCCAGGAATTAACGATAGGGGTCTTGTAAAGGATTTCTTCTTTCATAACTCAAAAAATTTAAGGATTGGCGGGGACGGGGAGTATCACCTCCCCGCCTCCATTTTTAGCAGAGCTTTCCGTACACTTTCTCAATCTCGAGGATGTCGTCAGGCTGCGCGTCGATGCCTTTGCTCTCCTTCCAGATGTCTATGATAGACCTCCGGATGGTTTCAACATCGTAGGTGTCGATGGTTACTGAATCGGTCCCCGCCGGTACGAACCCGGCCAGGTTCCCGCAGAAAACGAGGTCATTGAATACCGCGCACATCAACTCATAACCCCATTGATACTTTTGCTCGGCGGGGTTTCCCTTGGGTGTAATCTTATACATAACTCAAAGTGTTTTAAGGATTTGGAGAGGGTCGGGAGGGTTAGCCCCCGGCCCCCTTTTTCATTACCCGTAGATAAGCTCGTTAAAAAGGACGATTTGCATGAGCGCCTCGGCTTGCGGCTGGTCTATCCCGCCGTCGTCCTCTTTGAACGTGTTGAGGCACGTTAACAAATACCTATCCGCGTTGTCGTTGTCGGCATCCAGGAAGGTCCCGTCCGCGCATTTCTGCAAGCCGTCTATAATATCTTGCAGATTCACGAAATAGGTCACGTTCCCCTCCTCGTCCGTTTTGTGGGGAAGGGTCCCGTAGGCATCCCCATCGGCGTAGTAGTCGGTACATTCAATCAGATTCCCGGCGAGCAGGGCTTTCGCCCATATATCCTCCCGGCAGTCGCTTTCTTCCACGACTACACCCGCCCGGCTCGGTGCGGAAATGGCAAGCCAATTGGAGCCGTAGGTTGCAGTGCAAAGAAGGTTAACGAGGTCATCTTTCGTCAGTTCGGTAATGATGGTTTTCGTTTTCATAACTCATTGATTTTAATTGTTAAACAAATACTTGGTGAAGGAAGGCGGTATCACCCGCCATCCTCCTTACTCGTCCACGTACCAGAGGATGTCGTCGGGGACGATGCCCAGGTCGTCCTGGTCGATGTCCTCGTCAAAACAATAGTCCTCAATCTGCCGCTCGATGTCGTAGAAGAGCCGATTGTCGGCGTTCTCCAGGCCGCAGCGCATGTGGTCGATTGTTTCCAGGGCCGCCCCCGTTCTTTCCTCCCAGGAGTCGATGTTCGCCCGGCAGCGTTCCCAAATTTCGTGTTTGGGCTCGCCCCTTTTGATTTCATTGAACATTTCCTCGGTTAGTTTAGACAGGTCCAGGCGGACCTCATCGCCGGTGTAGTAGTCGCGGATGACGAGGATGGTGTGGCTCTCAAATTCGTACTCCTTGCTCCGGTTCAGGATTCTGGAAAAGTTTTCAAAAGACTGTTTCATAACTCAAAAAATTTTAGGGATTTGGCAAGCCGAAAAGGTGTCACCCCGCCCGGCCCGTTTTTAATCATACGAAATCATGCGCGACTGAAAGATATGATGGAAGAGCCTCGCCATATTCGGAAAATACATCGGGGTGGGCCACTCTTCGTTTTTGACATGGCCGTAGGATAACGAAAAGCGTCCATCATCCTCGCGTCTGATTCGATACATCCACCCTTTCAGAGCAAAAACATCTTGCTCGCCATAGTTCCAAAGGTGCTCCTCGCACATGGTTCGCAGCGCATAAGCGCGAAATTCATTGATACCCATAACTCAAAGATTTAAAGATTGTTATTTGCGACCGGAAGGAGTATCACCCCCTTCCGGCCTTCTTTTTCTACATGCGGTGCCAATAGCCGCCGCGCACGTTGTTAGTGATGGCCCACGCCGGGATGGACTTTTGTACGGGCTTTTTGCGCCCCCTCTGCTCCATCACACGGTAATTGCCGTTCCAGTACCAATCTACGATTTCATAGATGTACCCCTCGCGGGAGACAAACTTGCTCCCGATAGAAAAAGAATCAGTCATAACTCAAAGGATTTGGATTTGGCGGGCGGGTCGGGAATCACCCCTCCCCGTCCTGGTGTTTTATGAACAACAGAATCCACGATATACCCGGCCCTCGCCATCGTTTTTAACGATAATCCGATAAGCGAATCCGGGCCATCCCTTTCCGCGCCTCCGCGCCTCCGCAATAGAGGGGCACATCATCGGTGCAAATTGGTATCCGTAGGATGTGTTCACAACAAGAGTGCATGGTTTTGCTTTCATAACTCAAAAAGATTAAGGATTTGCAAGCGGACGGGGCATCACCCCCGACCGCCCGTTTTTTGTTCAGCAAAAGCCGTTCTCCCGGAACTCCCGGAGGAGTCCGTATCGGCGGCCCAATCGCTCGAATTTGTACCCATAATAGGCAATCTCGGCCCATGATAGGTCCATCTGCCCGAAGGCGTTTGAAAAATCAATCGCCATGTCCCGGGCGCGTTCTTTTGCTTTCTGATATGCGTTCATAACTCAAAGATTTTTAATTGTTAAACGTGGCGAGGGATAGGGATTTCACTCCCACTCCCCCATCTGCGTTTCAAGCGACACGATAGCCTCGTTCAATCCATCCAGATTGAACCGGCTCCCCGTGAGCTCGTCGCGCGTCATCCGGAGCGCCGTCAGTGCAACCTCCGGCGGGATTTCATACCCCCTTTGTGCCTGTTCGATGCAAGCGGGAATCCAATTGCGGAACCCCGCCGCCCTTTGTTTTTCCAGGTCACGGAAGGCCGACAAAAGGGCTTTTAATACCCCGTCCCCCTCAATCCTTTCCGGCATGCCGTATAAATCGAGGATGTACCCCCCGCCCCCCTTTTCCTTTTCGTTTTCGGGGTCGTAGTCGTCGCAAATGTCTTTTGCGCGGGATTTCGAGCCGGGCTGGATTATTTGCAGCAGGGCAACGATAATAAGCCCGGCGAAAATTGAAAGAATAATACTCATAACTCAAATTTTTAAAGATTGTTGGAACCCCCGGGCTCGGTCAAAAGCCCGGGGATTTGTTTGGATTTGTGGAGTTTAGTCGGTCGTTTCATAGTAGTACTCGAGCTCCTCGCCCTTGAGGTGCGCCCTGCACCAATCGTCCAGGGCCATCCACGCGGCATTGTACTCGGTCGCGAGCCGGAGCTCGTGGTCGCGCTCATTCAAGCGCCCCTCCCGGTTCGCTTTGTCGGCCCGCGCATGATGCTCGAAAATTTTGTGATTCAGCACCATCACGAGCTCCGTCATGTACTTATAATCATCTTTCCAGGACTCCACCGCGCATTTAAACGTGAGACGGATGGCGGGGATGGGGTTCTCCCCGAGCCGCGCCATCGCATCAGCTATCGAAAAGTCCTGCCAAAACGTGGTGATGGGCTTATAGCCGAGCTCGTTCTCGATGTTCCAGGCGGGAAGGCTCTTGAAAAAATCATTAACGGCCTTCATGTCAATTTCATAAACTTCCATAACTCAAAGATTTTAGATTGTTAAACATAGGATTTTTGCACCCGGAGGGGGCTCCCGCCCCCGTCCGGATACCATCACTCCTCGCCGCCGTCCAGGACCGCGCAGAGGAGCATGATGGGAAGGATAACGTATAAAAACATAACTCAAAGGATTTGGAACTTTGCAAGCCCGGCCCCGGTCGGGGGGCCGCGCCCGATTAAACGCCGTACACGGGCTCGATACTTTTGAACTCGTCAAAATCCAGGCCGGGACGGGTCCCGCCGTACCCCTGGAAGATTGTGCACCCTCCAGGATACGCGGGGCATCCATACACCCGCGCCCCCTTATTTTGGCAAAATTGCACGTATCGAAGGACCGTCTCGGGGTCCTGGATGTCTCTTTCAGTCCCGCGGATATGGTCCCGCAAAAGGTATGAAACAATTTTCATGATGATGGATTTTTGATTGTTAAACGATGGAACCCCGGGCGCGGTATCAGCGCCCCCGGGATTTGATTACTTCCCCATCAAAAGGGATGCAATCCCGGCCTCGTCGAGGTCCTTAATATCGTAATAAGATACGATATTTTTCACGTTAACCCCGGCGGCCCGGGCAATTTCAACTCTTTTCGCGCGTCCGGCCGCGTCCTTCGGGATTGCATACCCGTACACCCGGCTCCAGGCATCCTCCTTCAGTCCCTCGGCTTGCTCCATGAATTTAAACATGTGCCGACGGAAAAAGCTCGAATTGATAAGGGGGTACGCCATTTTTTTGCGGTCCATGTACGTGCCGGAGTCCTTAATTTTGATAAAAGCCCCGCACGCCTCATGCCGGGCCTCCATGCACGCGCAAACGTACAAATTAACCCGGTATCCCTTTTTTTCGATACCTAAAACAGTATTAACAAGTTTCAGCGCGACGGCGGCCCGGTCGGCCTCGTCGATGGTCCAATCACTCGCACAGTCGTAACAAATTGTAATTACCTTTGTTTCGACGTTTTTACGCACGAGTTTATACATCGTTTTAGGGCGGCCCTGGATGACGGCGGGCACGCTCGGCGAAAAGCCCGCGACGGCCCTCACGCGACGAGCGCGGAGGTCCACGGCGGTAATATCGGCGGCCTTCGTTAACGAGGCCGGGGCCATCTTTTTAGCGCTTTTCTCGTCCCCGTACTGAAACAGATAATCGGCGGCGGCGAAGGACTCCGTGCCCGTCCATTTGGTTCGGTAATCGTTCTCCAGGATGGAGGCGGGACCGTCCCGGCGGGCCTGGAACTTCGCGCTCGTTTTACTGTTTTCCAGGAATTTAGAGAAAGAGTCTAAATTGTCAAAGGATTTAGAATAAATAAACATAACTCAAAAATTTAAAGATTTGGAACCCCGGCGGCGGTCCCCCGCCCTCCGGGATTTTTCGCTACATTTAAGCCATTGCAACGGCGAAGGGGTTCTCTTTGTATTTGAGGCCGTTCCATACAATTTTAACCTCGTCGCGGTCCATACCTTTGAGGACGGCCGCCGCTACGAGCGTTTTATCTGAAACTTTGCCGCGAAGGTTCGCGAGCCTCTTCATGCAACGATACCCTAAAATCATAGAAATGCCCGCGTTTTTAGCACTTTGCCGGAGGTCCCGGACAAACTGCAAAACATCGGTATCACCTTTTGCAACTTTGGCCTCAACGCGTTTATCGTAGTCCATCTCGATGCTATAAAAGCGGTCCAGGGTTGCACCGTCGAGCTTGACTCGGCCGTTATAAACCTCCGTCGCGCCCGTCCCGGCGGTATTACCCGCCGCGACAACACGAAACTCGGGATGCGCCTGGATGCGCTCGCCGCCGAAAACAAAATACCTATTTGCGAGGGCGGCGTTTATTCTGATAAGCGCCTCCGGGATGGACCCGTCGGCCTCGTCGAGCATGAATAAACCGCCGTATTTAAACGCGCGGTAAAATTCTGTTTCGTGGAAGGTCCCGGCGGCGTCCCGGTATCCCTCGAGCTCGGTCGGGTCCATCACACTGTTAGTGTAATAGAACTCGATACCGTTCTCGCGGGCTAATTGTTCGCAAATAACATTTTTTCCGGACCCGGCCGGGCCGTACAAATATACCGCCCGGTCGGAGGGGTCCTCGCTATTTAAAAACGCGTTGACATCGTTAAAAATGGCATGACGGACCTCGCCGGAGTCCTTTGCTTTTTCCGGGACCGGGGCGGGCTCCGGAAGGGGAGCCGGGACTGGAACCGGGGCGGGCGCGGGGACCGGGGCGGGGTTTTTCGGGCTCCTCGTCCGGCCCGGGCACTTCCGGATATTAGCGCGTATTTCGGCGTATTCCGGGGTGCCATCCAGGACGATGGAGGCCGCGTCGATATTGCAAAAATCATAGAGGAGCTCGCGGATATATCCGGCGGCCATCGCGGGCGCATAATCATGCGGACCGACGGCGCAAATACGGCGGGCAAATTTCCATCCGAGCATGTTATCCAACTTTGCGCCGCCCCAATTGGAGGAGTGAGACATCAAATAGATAACGTTTTCCACGATTGCAATAGCGGCTTTTTTTCCGTCAATGTAGCAATTTACAAAATTAGTGTTTTTCATAACTCTAAAAGATTTGATTTGTTAAACATGGCGAGTTATAACCCGGTCAAAGGTTATAACCCGAAAATTTAACGGGCGCAAACTGAATCAATAACGGCGTTAATTATAACGGCGAAAAAGAAGAGGCCCGTAAAAATACCAATTAAGCCGGGGACGGGTGAACCGCCGAGGCCATCATCCAGGACAAAACTCCCGGCGTACACCGTCAAAAAAGTGACGGCAAAAATCATAAAAAGGGAGACGGCCTCGAGGCAATTGATAATAAACTGTTTCATGATATTAAAATTTTGATTGTTAAACATTTTAGAACTGCAAACGGTAACGGACCGTTAAAAGATTCTCTCTTGCAATTTCCCCTGGATGCCGGATTGCATCCAGGGGGCGAAGGTTAACAATCAAATCTTAATTTTGAGTCTCTCGCGGGTGCATCAAAACGGCGAAAACAAAACGCCGTATCTTTGCACCGTGTTACCGTGGACGAGTCCACGGCCGTAGCGGGTTGCAATCGGTTCCCGGGTCAAAAAGCAACTTTTTTGAACGCCCTCGACTCACGCCGTCGGGCTCCCGTCTTAATGTAGGCCGGGCCAGTCTCTTAGGCCTCCCACGTCCGGTGAGCGGTCCCGGACACATCGGCGTGTTTTCGTCGTCTCATCCGGGACTCTTCCCCGGCGGCCAGGAAGGAGGGGTTAATCTTTCGGACTCGTCCGGGATTAGTTCCAACTTCCGAGGACAAAGTTACAATATTAGTTTTAACTGTGCAAATAAATTTAGCCTTATTGTAATAAGTTGCATTTCTGAAAAGCTACAAAAACGGCCAAAATCGCCCTTCTAAGCACCTGGAAGGCCTCAAAAAAATTTTGGGTTATTGGTTAAATATTTTTTGCGAGCATCATGGACCGGAAAAAAGGACCCCGGAAAAGGGCTATTTTTGGCCCTGGAACGGCCCCGGGGCGAAAATGGATAAATACCTCGCTTTTCCCGCCCGGCGTTAAATACGGGCGTTTTACGGCCCTTCCAGGGGCAAAGATAGGACTCGCCCGGGATTGCAACGGCGGGCGCATCCAGGCGGGCGGCACGTACACGGGCACGGCGCACGATACGCGCTCACGCATATACGCGCGTACACGTATGCAAGCGCGAGCGCTCGCCGGACCCCGGCACGATGGAACGAGCCCCGGCTCCCTGGAACCGGACCGGGCGCAAAGGTCCCGCCCCGCAAAGGTCCGGACCCCGACATCAACCCCGGACCCCGCGAAAAGCCCCCGAAAAAAGCCCCGATTTTTAGCAAAAAATCGAAAAGCCAATACAAACGTTTGTATTTTAACTCAAATTTTTCAGGCGAGGTATTTATCGTTTTTCTCATTTGAGTCGATTGTAGCCAAAATTATCGAGTTTCGATAAAAGTAAAAATATCTTTGTAACTAACACAAAATCAATCAATTAAGCGAGGGTTATTGTAACGGTAACTAAAAGGGTATTTTTGGCACCTTTGCAAAGGACCCGGAAAAGCACTATATTTGTGCCAAAACAAAGTACAATCTAATGGCACTACTAAACAAAAAGTTAACCCCGGCCGAAATAGCCGCCATCCATCTCCACGTGTACGGAGGAGTTTCAGACTGGCCCCAATTATACGCCATCGCCGACGGACTAAAAGCCCTCGACGGTATAAACCGTTCAACGGTTTATAAATGGAAAAATAGCCTCAAAATTGTCGAGCTCGTCCGGGACCTGGAACGTAAAAAACAAGATACCCTCGAAAGAGCCGTAAATTCAGCCCTGGAACAAATCAAAGGGGACGAAGGAGGAAGTGTCCGCTCCGACATCGAAAACGGGCCGAAAAGGGCTAAAACGGTTGATTATACG
>RHMF01000176.1_pt1 | contig 25999 bp, 20 predicted proteins | sample 5365151 | NCBI WGS metagenome assembly RHMF01 (sample SAMN10266501, study PRJNA497801) | feces metagenome | isolation source: feces | host: Bos taurus | place: China: Prairie of Fairy Mountain | collected 2017-08-14 | reverse complement strand
CTTTGAAAATTCTCCGGAGGGGTGTTTTGTAGGAACAAATTGATATTTTGGCCCGCTGCAATTACCCATAAAAGGCGAAAACAGCGGGCTTTTTAGGTATTCTTTTCATGGAGGTAGCGGGCTGTAATCTAATAACCCGGCCATGAGCAGGATGATGCAGGCATTCTGCTGGGTTTGCCTCCTTTCTGAGCGTGGATGTGCTCCTCCGCATCCATGCAAAAAGCCTGTTACCTCGATGAAAGGAATACTAAATGATATATGAAAGGGGGAAGAAACTATGAGCAACACTACCAAAAGGCCCCCTGACAGAAATCAGGAGGTACAGGAAAACCGGCTAATCAGTATGGCCATGGATGTTGCCGAAAAGCAGATGAAAAATGGAACGTGTTCATCTCAGGTACTTACACATTTTCTGAAATTGGGGGCTTTAAAGGAGCAACTCGAGAAAGAAAAACTTGAAAAAGAGATCGAACTGCTCAGAGCTAAGACGGACGCCATTCAGGCTGCCAAAGAAAGAGATGAAATGTTCGGGAAAGTCATTAAAGCCATTGCGGTGTACACCGGTCATGAAGATTATTCAGAGGATGACTTCGAGGATTTCTATGAAGATTCGGACGTATGCCGAGCTGATATCTTTGCCAACAATCGAAGAACGTTTTGAGTATCTTAAACTGAATGGCAAGGTTGGCGAAGAAGTGTTTGGCCGAGACAGATATTTGAACCAGACATTCTACCACAGCAAAGAATGGCGAGTTTTTCGAAGAGGCATCATCATTCGTGACAATGGTTGTGATTTGGCTCATGAAGATTATCCGATTAATGGACCAATCTATATTCATCACATGAATCCAATTACTATTGCTGACGTAAAAGGCGATATCTCGAAAATGCTTGACCCAGATCAGGTCGTTTGTTGTTCCTATAACATGCATCAGGCTATAACCTATGGTCTTGATGATTTAGCGCCAAAGACATATGTTCCGAGGCGTCCTTATGACGACTGCCCTTGGCGGTAAGGAGGCTTTATGGAAGATAGTATTTTGGTATCAGTAAGAGACGCACTTGGTATAGAGCAAGATAGTTCTGTTTTTGACAAAGAGATAATTCCGTTAATTAACACGTATCTGATGACGTTGGAGCAACTTGGAGTTGGGCAAAAAGCATTTTCTGTTTCGGACGAATCTGTGACATGGTCATCGTTCCTTAACAATAAAGAACAGTACGAAGGCGCTAAGACTTATGTTGTGACGAGAGTGCGCCTTGCGTTTGATCCGCCTACAAGTGCGCATGTTGCAAATGCTTTGACTGATTTGTACAAGGAGCTTGAATGGCGGCTTGCTGTGCAAAAAGATGCGGAAGAATAGTTGTCATTTTTGAAAGTCTATGATACAATGCTTTTTGGAGGTGTTTGTTGTGGACTTTCAGATGATAATATTGGTGATTTTGCTAATCGTAGCATGCATTGCTGGTAATTATGTTAAGTCAAAAAATGGTAGTTCCGATGATTCTTCGTCTGCCAAGAACCGATCAGCAAAAGATAATGGCGGGTTAATTAAATGCACAAACTGCGGCGCTTCAATTGCTGCAAACGTTCGTTATTGCCCATACTGTGGAATAGAAAAACGTTCTGGAAATATTGAAATACATCATACCGAAAAAGTTATCATAGAGTCTCGTCCCTCATTGCTGCAACATATTGTTTCGGAGCGCGAACGAACAAAACAGGAGCGTCTTGAAAAAGAGGAACGCGAAAATAGGCGATACATGATCGTAATGCTCATTGGCCTTTTTGGGTTAGGGGCATTTGTAGTAATCATGAAGCTTCTATATTGGAAATAATTCATTTGCGAAAAGCCGTCTTATTGACGGTCTTTTTTTTATGGCGGTGGTTAGATATGTATAATTCGTATATATGGACTGATGAGCTGTACCATCATGGCGTTCCAAAAATGAAATGGTATGTTCGTCGGTATCAAAATCCTGATGGTAGTTTAACTGCGCTTGGCCGAATCCACTATGGAATCGGAAAGATGCGTGAGAAGCATGCTGAAAAGAAAGCCATAAATGCACAGGATAAAAAAGAAAAGCTTGAAAAAAGAGCTCTTCGAGGAAGTGGTCGCGCTATGCGAAAAGCGAGTTCGATGATGACTGACGAAGAGCTTAAGCAGCACACTGCACGACTTAATCTTGAGAAGCAGTATAAAGAAGCTCTTAAAAGCAATCAGGGCGGTCTTGGTTATGAGGTACGAAAAATAACCGGTGCTATTGTCAAGAAAGCGCTCGTCGAAGCTGGCACTGATGCTCTTAAGAGAGTTATTGGTGTTGGAACAGACAAATTGGTCGATTCTGTAAAGAGTGCTGTAAATAAGGCTAAGATTGAAGATTTGACACCGAAACAAGATAATAATCAGAAGCAGCAGAATAAGCAATCTGATAATTCTCAAAAGAATGAGAATAAGCAGAAACAGAAAAATAAGCAGACTGATAATTCTCAGAAAAATGAGAAATCTGATGCTTCTAATAAAAAAGAGAAAAATAAGCAAACAGAAAATTCAAAAAAAGATGGCGGCCAGGAGCAGAAAGGCAAACAACCAGAAAATAGTAATACAAAACAAAATTCTTATGACAAGCTTCCAAAGAATATGCGAGAGACAATTACTCGAGCTCATAATCAATCGAAGCGTGCCACAAAAGAAGATCGGTTTATTACTTTTGGAAACAAAACTGTGAACCTGTCGGCTAATAGAGAAACAGCAACTAATATAGTCAATCGTGCATTAGCGAATCAGGAGCGTTTCCGCGATCGGTCCGGGCAAACATTTATTCCGTCTTCGCGAACAGACAAGTTTTCCGAATCTCGTAGATTAGTTAATGAAACGCTGTTTGAAAACGGGCTATATGAGTTCAAACGTAAGCAATAGTAAAGGATTGCGCTATGCTATCCAACACAGCTACGCCGAAATATTACGCCGAATTTCGAGAGAAAGTTCAGAATGGCGATATTCCGGTTTGTTATCATATCCTTCAGGAAATGGATCGGATTGAAGCTCGTATTAAGAGCTATGCAATTTACTATGATCCGGCCCCTGTCGAAGGATACATAAAATATTGCGAATCAGAGCTTACTTTGACCGACGGCTCTGATTTAATTTTAACGGATGCATTTAAGCTTTGGGCGGAGCAAATCTTTGGATGGTACTACTTCGAGGTAAAGAACGTTTGGCAGCCATATAAGAACCGTAAAGGCGGTCATTATATGAAAAAGCATGTCAAACGTCGACTGATTAACAAGCAATACTTGATTGTTGGACGTGGCGCTGCGAAAACCCTGTACGTTTCAACTGTTCAGAGCTATTTCTTGAACGTTGACAATTCGACGACGCATCAGTTTGCAATTGCTTATACAATGGACCAAGCTGAGGAAACATTGAGTCCGATTCGCACGTCTATCATCAAAAGTCGTGGCCCATATTTCCAATTCCTAACGGAAGGAAGCATTCAGAACACAACTGGTGCCCGTGTAAATCGTCCGAAGCTCTGCTCTACGAAAAAGGGTATCGAGAATTTTTTGAATGGTTCTCTTCTCGAGGTTCGTCCATGCAGCATCGATAAATTGCAGGGCTATCGAACAAAGATTAATTCTTTTGACGAATGGCTTTCGACCGACATCCGCGAAGACCCAATTACGGCCATCGAGGTTGGTGCAAAGAAGAACCCTGATTGGCTGATCTTGGCTGTTAGTTCTGAAGGAACTGTTCGAAACTCCATCGGCGACTCAATTAAGATGGAACTTGAGCAGATTCTGAAAGGTGAAATCAAGCAGCCACACACATCAATCTTTTGGTATCAGCTCGATGACATACGAGAAGTAAATGATCCCTCAAAATGGCAGAAAGCAAATCCGAATCTTGGCATCACTGTTTCCTATGCGGACTATCAAGAAGAAGTTGATGCTGCTGAGAAGAATCCTGTAAAACGTAACGAAATCATTGCTAAACGTTTTGGCATTCCGCTTGAGGGTTACACTCATTACTTCTTGTATGAAGAGACTCTTCCTCATCGGCATCGAGACTTTTGGGGTATGCCGTGTGCTCTTGGTGCTGACTTGTCGCAAGGTGACGACTTCTGTGCATTCACATTCATGTTTCCTCTCCAACGAGGAGAGTTTGGTATTAAGTGCAGAGCATATGTCACTGAAAGAACAATGGCGCATCTTTCCATGGCAGCCCGTCAAAAGTATGACGAATTTGTTAATGAAGGAACCCTTGTTGTCATGCCTGGTTCTGTGTTAAAGATGATGGATGTATATGATGATCTTGACCAGCACATCAGCGAAAAAGAATATGACGTATGCTGTTTCGGATACGACCCGTACAACGCGAAAGATTTTGTTGAACGCTGGGCCAGGGAGCATGGCGAATACGGAATCGAGAAAGTAATACAGGGCGCAAAAACAGAATCTGTTCCGCTTGGCGAGTTGAAGAAGATGGCAGAAGATCGTCTGCTTCTGTTTGACGAACAGCTCATGAGTTATGCCATGGGCAATGCTATCATACTCAAAGATAATAATAACAACAAAAAATTGTATAAAAAACGCAACGACGAAAAGATTGACCCTGTGGCTGCCATGATGGATGCCTATGTGGCTTACAAGATTTACGGCGAAGCGTTTGAGTGAGGAACCATGTTTGAACGATTTAGAGATAGGCTTCAGCATGCCTGGAATGCATTTAATGGTAGAGATCACCCTGGTTCTTACAGATATTATGGGCCAAGTTATTCTGATCGGATAGATAGAACGCGTCTTACCAGAGGCAATGAGCGGTCGATCATTAACGCCATTTATAATCGATTGTCGCTCGACGTTGCCTCGATGGAAATGCATCACGTTCGTATTGACGAGCAAGGACGTTTCAAGAATGTTATCGAAGACGGCCTTGAAAACATCATGTCAACGGAAGCAAACATAGACCAAACTGCTCGTGCTTATTTGCAGGATGTTGTGATGAGCATGCTGGATGAAGGCTGCGTTGCGGAGGTTCCAGTAGACGTGAATATTAATCCGGAATCTACTACCGGTTTCGATATTCAGACAATTCGAACCGGAAAGATTCTGGAATGGTTTCCGAGACATATCCGCGTTCGTCTTTATAACGATCGTTCTGGTAAGATGGAAGAGATCGTGGTAGATAAACGTACTACCAGTATCATTGAGAATCCATTCTATGCTGTGATGAACGAACGAAATTCCACTGCGCAACGATTGATTCGGAAATTAAATATTCTGGATGTGATCGATGAGCGGAATGGCTCTGATAAGTTGAACATGATTATTCAGCTTCCATACACGGTTGGCACGGAGCTTAAGCGAAATCAGGTCAATAAACGAATGGAAGACCTCGAAGCTCAGCTTGCTAATTCTAAGTATGGTGTGGCGTATGCTCAGGCTACTGAAAAGATCATTCAGCTTAACCGGCCTGTAGAAAATAATCTCTTGGCTCAGATTGAATACCTAACTACAATGCTATACAGCCAACTGAGTATTACAGCATCGGTTCTTGACGGCACTGCTGATGAGAAGACGATGCTGAATTACTATAATCGAACGGTTGAACCGATTGCCGCCGCGATTGCTGACGAAAGAAAACGAAAGTTCCTTTCGAAAACGGCTCGATCTCGTCGCGAGTCGATTCAATTCTTTCGTAATCCATTTAAACTTGTTCCCGCGCTCGAACTTGCTCGTATTGCTGATGTGTTTACTCGTAATGCGATTCTTAGTTCTAACGATTTCCGTGCGATTATCGGATACACACCGGTCGACGATCCTGCGGCAAATGAGTTGGTAAATAAGAACCTCAAAATGAAAGACAGCATTAGTTATGACGGCTCCACAAGTGGCGATTCGGGCGGGAGCACAACTTCTACTGAACAAAAAGAGGTGTAGCGCATATGCCGAATCTACCGGATTTTAGCGGCTGGGCTACAAAAACGAATATTCTGTGTTCTGATGGCCGCACGATCATGCCGGGCGCTTTTGACGGAAATGATGGTAAGAAAGTGCCACTTGTCTGGATGCATAAGCACGACGATCCGGATATGGTTCTCGGTCATGCGATCCTGAAGAAAAAGGGCAAAAACGGTGATATGTGGGCTGATTGCTTTTTTAATGATAACGAAAAAGCACAGCTTGCCAAAGAACTGGTTCAGCATGGCGATATTGGCAGTTTGTCCATTTATGCTGGTGGTTTGAAGCACCAGGGCAAAGGCAATGTCGTGCATGGCGATATTCGTGAAGTAAGCCTGGTAATCGCTGGAGCAAATATGGGGGCAACAATCGAAAATGTGTCTCTTGCTCATGGCGATAACGTGGAAGAGAAAGATGATGAGGCGATCATTTATAACGACGATGGCACGATTTTTCTTTCTCATTCCGACGAAAGTGAGGAACAGGACATGAACGAAGAAATTGAAGAAAAAGTGGAAGAAACAAAAGAAGAGGTCGCCGACAATCAGGAAGAGCTTGAGCATGCTGACGAAGGCAAGTCTCCTAAAGCTATTTGGGACGGAATGACTGAAGAGGAGCATAATCTTTGCTATTACCTGATTGAAAACGCAGTTAAGAAAGCTGGAGAAAAAGAAGACGGCGAAGATGAGGCGAAACACGCCGATGACGATGGAGAGGTGTTGACTATGAAAAAGAATGTTTTTGACCAGGAAGCGGCTCATGAAGAAGTTCTGACCCATGCCGCTCAGAAGAAGATCATTGATCGTGCCCGTCGGCTTGGCTCTATGAAAGATGCCTGGACCGAAGCTTTGGAGAATGATGACACCCTGAAGCATGCTGTGTACAATGACGACGGCACCGAACAGGAGTATGGCATTGCCAATATTGATTATTTGTTCCCGGATTACAAGAATCTGGATGACCGGCCCGACTTTATACGCCGTCCTGATGATTGGGTAAACGTTGTGATGAATGGCGTCCGGAAGACTCCGTTCGCTCGTATCCGCACCGTACATGCCAATATTACCATGGATGAAGCGCGTGCTCTGGGTTATGTGAAGGGCAATGAAAAGAAGGAAGAAGTGTTCAACCTTCTGCGTCGGACCGTTGATCCTCAGACTATTTACAAAAAGCAGAAGTTCGACAAGGATGATATTGATGACATCACCGATTTCGACGTGATGGCCTGGGTGAAGGTCGAAATGCGCGACATGCTGAATGAAGAAGTTGCTCGTGCTGCAATCATTGGCGATGGCCGCGATGCTTTGAGCGAAGACAAGATTCAGGAAGCGCATATTAAGCCCATCTGGACCGACGATGATATGTACGCTATCAAGATCAACGTTCCTGCTGGCGCCGATGATGCTGCTACCGCTAAGAATATGCTGAAGCAGATGATTCGCAACCGCTATAAGTATCGCGGCAGCGGCAACCTGATCTTCCTTACTTCCGAAGTGTGGGTCGCTGAAATGCTGCTGCTGGAAGACCAGATTGGCCATCCTCTGTATGAGACCGTGGATGCGCTGGCTCGTAAGCTGCGGGTAAGCAAGATTGTCACCATTCCTCAGATGGAGAATCTGACTCGGAATGGCAAGCGTCTGATGGGCATTGCCGTTGACCTGAAAGACTACACTTTCGGCAGCAACAAGCGCGGTCAGACCGATTTCTTCGATGACTTCGATATTGACTTCAACCAGTACAAGTATCTGATTGAAACTCGTCTGAGTGGCATGCTGACCAAGCCCTTCTCCGCGATGGTATTTGAGATCAGCAGCTCTGGTCCTCAGTATTACGCTGTTTCTCCCGCCGATGGTGCCAATCCTAAGGCGCTTGGCTACTATGAGAAGGAAGGTTCCATCTGGCGCAAGACTGCGGATACCACTGCCGATGATGATAAGACCTATTATGTACGTGGCGTGATGACCGAAGTTGCTTCTCCGACTGGCAATCCTAAGACCCAGGGTTTCTATGAGGAAGATGATGGCGTATATTCTTTGACCACTGACACCACTGTCGATAATAGCGCCACTTATTATTCTCTTGGCAACTATTAATTCGTTGGCTCAAGAAGGGCTGATGCTTTTTTAATTTTTTGGGCATTAGCCCTTCTTTGAGGTGATCAAAATGGCACGATTTTATGGCGAAGTTGGTTATGTTATCGCAAGTGAGATTCGGCCAGGTGTCTATAAGGAGATTACCAATGAACGTCTTTACTATGGCGATACTAAAAAGCTGTATATAAGATGGGGCGGAGATAATCGTCTTGCGGATAGTGGCGCCGTCAATGAAAATTTGATGCCGACAAATCAGATAAGGATTTTGGCCGATGACTTTGCATTTAAAAACGTAGGAGCAATTCGATATGTGAAATGGATGGGGACGTATTGGAAAGTTATTGGATTTGAAATTGAGCATCCGAGAATTACTTTAACATTGGGAGGGGTCTACAATGGAAAAAAGGTTGCAGCTTCAGGCTGAACTGGAAAGTATTCTCGGTTCAGAAAATGTTTATTTTCAAACTCCGCCGTCTTTTCAGATGTCTTATCCATGTTTTCGATATGAGCTCGACGAAATAGATGCAAAGCACGCTGACAATCGTGTTTATGCAAAGAAGAAAGCTTATTTGGTTACCTATGTAACGGAAGACCCTGACGACGATCTGAGCGATGAAATGGTTGAAACATTCTCCATGATTCGCTTTGATCGCCATTACACAGCAGATAATCTGCATCATTTTGTATATAAGATTTACTATTAAGGAGGGACTGTGTTATGTCCAGATTGACTTGGGACGGAACTGGCGAGCGCTTTTATCAGAGCGGCATCAGTCAGGGCGTGTTCTATCCTATTGCCGCCAATGGTTATGGCGATGGTGTTGCCTGGAACGGTCTGACCAGCGTGAACGAAAGCCCTGAAGGCGCTGAAGCCACTGACCTGTGGGCGGATAACATCAAATATGCCACCATGCGTTCTGCCGAGGATTTTAAGTTCTCTATCGGCGCTTATCATTATCCTGAAGAATTTGAAGAATGCCAGGGCAAGGCTACTCCCACTGGTCTTGACGGTGTTCATGTCGGTCAGCAGACTCGTAAGGCATTTGGCCTTTGCTATCGTACCGAAAAAAGTAATGACCAGGCTGTTGCGGGTTACGTGATTCATGTGATCTATAATGCTACCTGTGATCCTTCTGATCAGGAATACACCACCATCAATGACAGTCCTGACGCAATCGAATTCAGCTGGGATTGCTCCTCTCTGCCTGTTCCCGTGGCCGGCATGAAGCCCACTTCCACCATGACCTTCGATTCTATCGAGCTTGGTTCCGCTAAGATGACCGCGCTTGAGAATTTACTGTATGGCTCTGAGAACACTGCCGCTTCCCTGCCTACTCCAGATTCGATTATCACGACGCTGAAGGCTGTCACCTAAGTTTTGTTTTTGCTCCCCATGGTGGTCTGCAATAGGCTGCCATGGGGCATTTCCTATTTTTTTCATGGTTTGAAAGGAGAAACGCTCATGATTACTCGTACTTTTACTTATGAAGGTTTTGACGGAAAAATGTACTCTGATACTTGGTATTTTCATCTAAACGAGGCCGAATCTTTTAAGATCCGTGCTCGTAACATTGAAGGTATGGACGGCATGCTGCGTACCTTGTCTCGTACCAATGATGGCGGCGAGATTATGGATTTGATCGACGCTATTATCCTTAATTCTGTGGGCAAGCGTAGCATCGATGGGCGTCAGTTTATTAAGAATCCTGAAGTTCGTGATGAATTCCGTCAGACTGATGCATATTCTCAGCTCTTTATGGAGCTTATTTCCGACTCTAATAAGGCTTCTGAATTTATGATCGGTATTCTTCCTGCCAAGCTTGCCGCTGAAGCTCGTAAGAATATAGCCGAGGACGAAGCTAACAATGTTGTAAGTTTGCCTACCGCTACTGAATAAGAAAGGAATAGCGTATGCTCCAAATACATATCCCCGGTGGAGAGTTTTATGATGAATCAAAGCAATCATTTATAGACGCAAAGCCTAAGACGATTGTTTTGGAGCATTCGCTTTTATCCGTTTCCAGATGGGAATCAAAATGGCATAAAAGTTACATGAATGCTGAAAATTTATCGGACGAGGAAAACTTTGATTACATTCGGTGCATGTGCATTGATCAGAATGTGGACAAAGATCTTCTTTACAGAATCCCATTGTCTGAACGAAAGCGGATTCATGATTATATAACCGACAGCATGACCGCAACGACGATAACAAATCGTAAAAAAGATACTCGTCCGGTAAAGAAAGAGGTCATTACTTCTGAAATAATTTATTATTGGATGATCTTCTATAATATCCCGTTTGAATGTGAAAAGTGGCATTTGAATAGGCTGCTTATGCTGATTCAGGTTTGCAGTATTAAAGAAGGTTCTCATGAAAAGATGAGCCGAAAAGACAATCTGGCTATGCGCAGAGCTTTGAATGCCAGCAGAAAAGCAAAAACGGGCAGTCGGGGTTGATGCTATGCCAAAGGTGATTAGTTTTTCCCATCAAGGAAACTTTAAAAAAACTGAAAATTTTTTTCATAAGGTGCTTGAACGGCACTATATGAATAAGCTGCATGCTTTCGGTAAGCGTGGTGTAAAAGCGTTATCTGAGGCTACGCCGGTTGATACTGGCAAGACTGCTGCAAGTTGGACTTATGAAATAGTCGAAGAAGAAAACAGGCTTGTCGTCTATTGGAAAAATACAAATGTTAATCGCGGCGTAAATATTGCCTTGATTCTTCAATACGGCCATGCTACAAGAAATGGCGGATGGATCGAAGGTCGAGATTATATTAATCCGGCAATGCAACCTATTTTTGATGAGATGGCAGACGTTGCTTGGAAGGAGGTGGTTTCCTAATGTCGAGAGAAATTGACGAGCGCCTTGTAGCGATGCGATTCGATAATCAGCAGTTTGAAGAAGGCGTAAAAGAGAGTTTAGCAAGTTTGGCTGCTCTTCGTGAGGGGCTCGACCTTGACGGAGCTGCCGATTCTTTTAATGATGTCTATAAAGCATCTGAAAAGTATTTGAAGTTCGATGGGCCGACAAAATCCGCAAATTCTTTTAGGGATTCTTTAACGAGAATCGGTCAAGTGGGCAAGACCATTTTTAATGGTTTTACTGCTCCTTTGAAAGCCGTTGGAAATGTTGTAAATGGTCTGTATAAAGATATGACAAGGCTGTTCGGTCTTGATATTGCATACAATCTCGAGCAGTCTGCAATTAAGACACTTCGCGCATTTACTACTGATCCTCTTTCCACTGGTTTTCAAGAATATGAAACTAAAATTGATTCTTTGAAAACCATAATGACAAGCACTGTTGAGACATACACGAATAAACTGAAAGAGCAGTATGCCGAAGATCTTTTACTGGCAGAAAAAGAACGTGATGCTGAAATAAAAGCAGCTAACGAACGGTATAAAGCGGACAAGAAAGCTTTGGAAGCCGAAGCAAAAAGATCAAAGATGAGCGAAAAAGAAAAAGCAACACAACTTGCAATTCTTAAAGCTCAGAAAGATGAAGCCGAAGTGGCTGCGAGAGAACGGTACGCGATTAACAAAGGGCAATTAACCACATATGATGAGGACGAGCATCGGAAAGCTGTAAAGAAAAACATCGAAGAGCTTAATGCTTATGCCGATAAGACGATTTACAACTTTCAGGAAATGATGAAGGCTCTTCCAACTCTAACAAATGTTGGCGTCGAACTTGATGCTGCTACTTCTATGGTCAAAGGTATGAGCAACCTTGCTGCCTATGCTGGAAAAGGCTCGACTGAGGCCACTTTTGCATTGCGAAATCTCGGACAGGCTATGTCTCTTGGGTATTTCCAGCTCATTGACTGGAAAACCATGGAACAGCAAGGTTTGAATACGAGAGATTTTGTTAAAACAGCGATCCAGATGGGCTTGAAGACCGGGACCCTTATTGAAAAGAATGGCAAAGTTTATGCTCAAGATATGATTGAGAAGTATGACAAAGCCATGTCTGAAGGTCAAGCGGCGGCAGCCAAAAAGAAAAAGAGTTCTGATCAAAGTGAAATATTGCGGAAGGCTAAAGAAAAAGCAGAAGGCTATCTTGAGGAAGTAACTGTTGATAACTTCCGTGAAACTTTGAAATACCAGTGGTTTGACAAAAAAACTATTGAGCAAGCATTCAAAGTTTTCTCTGGTGATCTTACGGAAGCTGATCTTATTGGTATGGGATTTGATCCAGAAAAAGACAGCGGACTTATAAGCTGGTTCCTTAAGGTTGGGAATGATGCAATGACTGCTGCTACTCAGGTTCGTTCATTCACTAAGATGATGGACGCTTTAAAAGAAGCAGCACAATCTGGATGGGCTCAGTCGTATGAGTATATATTTGGTGACGATAAAGAAGCCACTAAGTTCTGGACGGGGATCAACAATGCATTATCTGAAGTTATCGGCAATGCCTCGGAAAAACGTAATGCGCTTCTTAAGGACTGGAGCGAGCAAACTGTAGAACTTGAAACTGGGGATAGCGGTTTGTTCCCGACGATTGACGGCAAGGGTGAAAAATCAAAGCTTATTTCTACTCGAGATGCCTTGATGGTTGGTATTAACAGTATTATTGCTGCATTCGATTTGCTGAGAAAAGCCGTTGGCAATGCTTGGGAAAATGTCTTTGGAAAAATTGATGGCAAAATGCTCGCTAATCTTACGAAAAGATTTTCAGATTTTGCCAGTAACTTTACCAAAAAAGGAATCCGCGATAATCTTCCTCGGATCACCAAAGCACTCGAAGGTTTCTTTGCAGTTTTAAAAGTTGTATTTGGAACGGCCAAAGAGGTATTTACCTGGGTCGGCGACAAAGTATCTCCGATTTTCAAGTGGCTTTTCGATGCGATCCTAAAGCTCGGTGAGTTTCTTGGAACGAAACTTAAAGGCGCGAAGAACTTAAAAGATGTATTTGACATTTTTAAGTCTTCTGCGTCTGGCGGAGCAAAAACAGCAATCGACTGGTTCGCCAGCATTCCTGAAAAAATTTCTTCAAAATGGCAGAGTTTTAAGGAATGGTATAACGGCTCTACGTTAAAAACCGTAGTTGACAATATCTGGTCGAGTATTCTTGGCTTCTTTAAAGCTCCCGATGATGCTGAGGATGGTAAAAGTGGTTTCGATCGTCTTGTAGAATGGCTGATTGGAGCATATGGCACTCTTAAAACAAAATGGAAAGAAATCATTGACTGGTGGAACAATCCGGATAACAAACTTCACGGAGTTGTTGATAATATTTGGTCAGGAATCATCAGCTTTTTTAAGGCCCCAGAAGGTTCCGATGGCGGACAAAGCGGACTTGAAGGGGCGGTAACTTGGATACAGGGAGTTTGGGATAGTATAAAGAATTGGACAGGTTGGAATGAAATTTCTTCGTTTGTTTCTGAATCTGGAATCGGGGGAAAAGTTCAGGCCGGTCTTTCTAAACTTCTCGAAACCATTGCCAATCTTTTGAATCCAAATACCGTTGTCGCTCCGAAAGCTTTAAAGCCTATTGATAGAACAAAACTCATTGCCAGTGGCGGCATGTCCGACGTTTCCTATGTAGATTTTGATGAAAAAGATTCGATTATAACGAAATTTATGAATTTCATTGGTCGAATGAAGGCCGATTGGGAAACGGCGAAAGCGAACATCGATGCTCTTATTAAAGATATCCCTGCGAAAATCGATAGTTTGCGTTCAACGTTATCCAAGTTTTTCGGTGGCGACGGAGAAGATAGTTGGGACAGCATTTTCGACAGCGCCGTTGATGATGCTAAAGGTCTTGGGCAAGTAAAATTATTGTTCTCTGGTGCTTCTGCTTTGTCTGGTCTTGGCAGTCTTCTTCGAGGGGCAGGGTCTTTCAGTAAAAATCTTGGAAAATCGGCAAAAGAATTGTCTAAAAAGCATGTGCCATTAGGCGAAGTGTTTGGCGAGTTTTTTAAAAGGTTAAGCACTCCATTTGCCACGTTTTTCGATCCAAAAAATAAGCGATCCATAGGCGAATGGATAAGTAATTTTAAGCCTTTTGGCGATGTCACTTCGAATTATGCAAATACGACAAAGAAAATTAAAAATGTCGCAATCGCCATTCTCGAATTTGCTGGAGCAATATGGATAATGATTGATGCTGTATCTAAAATAGCAGAATTGACCAAAGATACTGAGGTTGATTGGGGTATGACCACTGCTGTTATTGGCGGTCTTGCTACGATTGTTACAGCATTTGAGTTTATTGGGTCCATGACGGAAGGCAAAGTAACTGGGTTGCTAAGTTTTGCAATAGTGATCGAAACGTTGTTGCTTGCTGTAAAACAAATCGCATCGATGGGGAAAAGCGGCGTAGACTTTGATGACGCATTGACGATTCTGGCTAAACTTACTGCTCTTATTTCTGCCTTTGAATTCATTTCCAAATTGTCAGACATAGGTTATGCCGGAGTAAACATCGGTACCAAAGGAAAGTCAACCGGTTTGCTCGGATTTGTTATAGCTATCGAAGGATTGATTCTCGCAATCAAGCAAATAGCTGAAATAGGCGCAACTACGACGTTTGATAATGTTTTAGGTGTACTTGATCATCTTGTAATTTTAATAGGCAGTTTTGAAGCTATATCTAAACTTTCTGGACTAAATTCTTTTGATGGCAGTTCCATTCTTTTTGCTGGCAAATCCACTGGACTGATTGGATTTGTTATAGCTGTTGAAGGAATGATCGATTCAATTCGGAGAATTGCCGAGCTTCAAAAAAATGGAATTCCAATAGATTCATCAATACAGATCATTGATAAACTCGCATTTCTTATAGGAAAGTTCGAATTAGTATCGAAATTGTCGAAAATTGATTTTGGAACTTTTGGGAGCTCGTTTAGTTTTGGGCTCAGCGGCAAAGCGTCTGGCCTGCTCGGTTTTACATTTGCCATACGAGAACTCATCAATTCTGTTGGTAAAATAGCAAACAGTGATGCCGGGTTAGATAAGATGAATGCCGCAGTGAATATTCTCGACAAACTTGGATGGATAATCGATAAATTCCAGATATTCACTGGTTTAAAGGGCTTGGCACTCGGTTCTGTAAGCAAATTGAATAGCAAAGGCAAACTTCTTTCCCCGAATGGATCAAGTGGAATAATAGGTTTTGTTCTGGCAATCAGCGGGCTTGTTTATGATTTGTCCGTGCTTAGCAATATTGATTCCGCCAAAGCCGAAAAAGCCGCAGACATTCTTGAAAAGATGTCTAACATGATCAATGTGTTCGTCGGCATTGATACTTTGCGTCAGGGAGCAACGGCACTTACTGGATTCTCTGGAATGTCCGGAGCGGCCACAAATGTCGGCAAAACGATTGATTTTCTTGCAATGGAGGGCTTTGTTGGAAGTATCATTCTTCTCGTTGACAAAATCATTGCAGTGTCAAAGGATAGCGAACTGGACACAACCAAAGTAAATGACATAGTACCGGTGTTTGATACCCTTGGAACCATCATAACTAAGATAACTTCATCAGTTGGAGTTTTTGAACTGTTAAACTCCTTAGCCGGAAAGTTTGGATCAAGCGGTGGCTCTGGATGGGCAACGGGTGCAAAGGCTGCCGTCAATTTGCTTGAATTTGTTGGCATTGCCGGTGCTGCATTATGGGGCATCGGGGCAGCATTGAAAGCGGCTGGCGTTACAGATGATCAACTGGAAGATGTTGCTTCAACGATTCACTCTCTGACCCCGGTCGTAACTGCAATTACTGGAGAACTCGGCGCTCTTATTGGCGGTTTTGCTGGTGGCACTGTCGCTGGATTTGAAGGCGAAAAGATGAATGTGGCAACTGCCGGTATAGATGAGGCGGTTACTAATCTTGCCAATGTTACGGAAGAGGATCTTGCTAAGTTGCAAACATCAATATCCGCGCTTAATGCCATTAATGAGACTTTGCCAAATAAAACCCTTTGGGAAGCTTTCACCGGTAGTAAAATGGAGAATTTCGCCAAAGGAATGGAACAACTTGGCAATGGATTTTCTAAATTCTATCTCGGCATTTCTACAGTAACGGATTGGACTGCATTTGAAACAGCCGTTGAGGCGTTAAAATCTGTTGTTACTCTTGGAACTTTAGTCACAGAATATGCAACAGAAAGTTTACAATACGGAGATGCCGCGTATGACCTGCTTCATTTCTTTGGCGTATTATCCGGCGTCGATTCTGTTGGTTTTAATATGACGCCCGGCGATATTGATTCCTATACGACAATCGAATCTATTTGGAACAGTTTTGGTGCAAATTTGGCTGGATCTTTGATCGCTGGGGTCAAATCCAAAGCTGAAGAACTCTCAACAATCATAACAAGCATGGTTGACACTAACCCAGTAATCACCCCAGTGCTCGATCTTGAAAAATTTAATCAAGATGCTGCTGGAATGTGGAGTGTGCTTCCTGTTGGTATTTCTTACAATCTTGCAGGTGCAAATGTAAATAACACCACGACCGTCGATCTCGAAATCGTGAAAGAGCTGATTGAACAGCACGCGGCAGACATCGACAAAATTAATCAAACGATGGCCGACGGTCTGACATTTATCGGGACAATGCTTGGCAGCATTAGCTTGAACATGGATGGCCAGAAGGTAGGTGGCATTGTTACTCCGTATGTTGATGCTAATATTGCTGTCGAACTTGCGAGATATTTGCGTCAGAACGGTTTGGTACCATAATATGAAAAAGAAGGGATCAAGCGATGTATTATTCTATTACTTTTGGCAACAAAAACACGTGGGATGATTGGCGTTTGATCCCGGCTTCTCCGCCTATGATTACGCCACCTTCACCTTATACGAACTATGTTGATATACCGGGAAGAGTTCTTGGCCCAATTGATTTGAGCGAGGCTCTTTCCGGAGCTCCTTCTTATAATAATAGCGAAGGCGAATGGGAATTCATTGCGCATCCGGATTATCAGGGTGGTTATTCTGAGCGTCCGGATTTGTTCGAAGAAATCCGTCATCATCTCCATAACAAAATACTCAAAACAACATTCGACGAAGATCCACATCATTATTTCATGGGGCGATTCGAAGTTGGCGTTCCGAAAACAAGCAACAATGGAACCACTTACACTATAAAATACAAAATCCCGCCCGTTCGTTATAATGCGAATGGAACTCGGGACACATCATACCCATAAGGAGGAATTGGCATGTATACCATAACTATTAAAAACTTAACCGATTCTTCCGAAACTACGATTTATGAAAGTAATGATATTTCAAAATTTATAGAGAAACCGTCGTTGTCGCTTGAATGGCAGCAACCTGGGTCTCTTTCTTTCACAATTATTCCTGGGCATCCTTCTTATGATGACATAAAGCCAATAATTACTTTTGTTTATGTTTATCGTGACGATGAAGAAATTTTCTTTGGTCGTGTGCTTACAGTCGATAAGGAATTGTTCGGAAAGAAAGAAATTTATTGCGAAGGCGCACTAAATTTCTTGGCTGACGGTCAGCTGTTACATCCATGCGACCAGACAATGACGGTTGCGGATTTCATGAACTGGTGCATGAATGAAATGACTGGCTCTGGCAGTAATCCTGACACCATTGAAGCGAGAAAGCAATTTATTATCGGCGATATTGATAGTAGCTTGGGAAGTCAGAGTGCTTATTTTAAGACTGAAGAATATGCTGAACCGAAAAGCACGCTTGATGAGCAGTTGATTAATCGTTTTGGCGGTTGTTTTGTTATTAGGAAGGAAACTCGGCCTGGCGTTTATTCGCCGAGTGGTCATTCTATTAGCTATTTGAAAACTGTCGGCAATGTAACATCTGAAAAGATACGGATTTGTGAGAATGTCCAGGATCGTACTGACCACGATTCTGGAGAAAGTATCTTCACCATTCTTAGGCCAATTGGTGCAAATACCGGAGGAGATAATGACGAGCCTTGTAAGCTGTCAACTAATGGCGGCGTCATTGAGCTTCCTGCGATGATTGCCAAATATGGCCGTATTTGTAAAACTGTAAACTTCAGTGACCAGGATACAGAGGCTGGATTGTTGGCAGCTGCTCAGACGTACATCACGAGACTTGGCATGGCAAGCGACAATTTGCCGAAGACTTGTGATATTAAATTTGTAGATTTCCATTACTTAAATCCACAAATAACCACGATTGGATTTGGCGATGTTTTTACTGATATAGAAGGCTACGAAAATCAGACGATGGTAGTCGGGCATCTTGAGCTTGATCTTGAGAATCCGGCAAATGATAGTCTGAGTCTATACAATCAAACTTATCTCGATGCAAGAGAATATTCCGCTCTACTTGAAAGCTCTACTGGTGTTGCCTCGACTAAAAACAGTAGCGCGAGAAGCAGCTGGGGAGGCGGAGGAAGTTCTATTGCCGAAACTTTGGCTGGCGTTGCGAAAACTGCGGATGATAAAACGGACGAAATCAATAGTCATTTTAAGCATGTGACATCTGAAACAAATAGAGAACTTCACGATAATTTCGGCATCATTGGTGTACAACTTGACCCGGATACGCATTTACCTATGAAAGATGCATCCGGTAACTACATTTGGGATGATTCCGGCACTGGCGGCGAAATCTGGGGGCATCTGACCAGGACTGCGTGGACTACTGTGATTACAAACCACATTAAGGATGCAAATGGCAAGATTATCAGCCTTGGCGAGGTTATAACAGACGCCTACGGCAACGCCATCATCAATGCCATCAACGACCAGCGCACGGGCACAGCCACGATCAATGCCAACCGTATCAAATTAAGTGCGACGGATACAATTACGCTGGATGCTTTGCTTGGCGTTGAAGCAAATACCAATTTTCTGACCGTTACCGGTTCAATGCGCGTAGCTGGTAGTATATATGCTTCCGGCGCAAATGAGCGAATATCGGCGACAAACCTTGTGATTGGAAGCAGCACGGGCACACAAGGCGAAGAAACCGGTGCGTTTTCCTACCGTGGCGAGGCTTTCAACATTCAGCGGGCTTTCCTTGGGTATCCGAATAGCTATATCACGCTTGGGCGCATTTTAACCACAAGCGCTGCCGATCTGGATTTCAACCACGCTCACGCGGTTTCAATGGAAGAAGTTACAACCGGCGTAAATGCCGGAAAAGTACATGCAGTAATTGGCATTCCGGTGTCGTACAACAGCGGAAACACTGCAAACCGCGAAAGTTTTTTTGATATCGCCGCCAGCTCTACATACATAGCTGGGTTGGCGGCGGGAAGAATCATCAGCGCGAATGATAATATCGTATCTGGTACGCTGACAGTATCCAGCGGCAGCCCGGTAACGCTGTATCCCGGCCATGTGATTGGCGGTGTCGTCAGTAAAATAACTGACTACGCACTAACAATAACGTCTTCAGGCGTTGACTTTGAAGATATAGACGTCGCATTTCGTTATAAAACAGACCCTGAAGATACATGGTATGATCTGCAAGCAACACAACGGCTTGAGGCTACGAATGATATTTTAGTAAAAGTAGGGAAAGCTGGGGTAGGATGGTCGTCAAGCTTTGAAGTGCGAGTGGGCGTTGAGGGAGATACAGGCGGTACCCCAATCGGCGGCGGAGGCGGAGGCGGTGGAACTTGTACTTTCGCTTTTGCGTATAGCACAATTGGAACCCAATTTCAGGTGCATTTGGATGGCCAAAGCTCAGGATTGTATGGCGTGCTTGAATACGATGACGGGTATGTTTATATGCGAGATGCAAGCACTGGATATGATTACGCCCGTGTATATGTGGCTGATCTTGTGTAAGATAAAAGGAGGATCGTTATGGATGACATGATAAGGAAAATTCAGACAGCAATGAACATTCTTTCGGGACTTACGCCACGCGTTGATCAAGTAGCTACCATTGCGCAGCCAATCGCCTATTGTGTGAACCTGCTTGCCGATGTGCGGGACAGCCTGAACAAACCTACTGAAAATGCAATATTGGAAGAAACGGAAAAATAACGGAAAGGAGGCCGCGCTATGTCCGCGATCAAATATATCAAACGCATGGTGTCCCTGGACGGGAACGACATCACAGAATCCCTGCCTGCGTCGTTTTTCAACGGGGAACAGAGCGCTCACGTTTTTATCATCTCCGCGATGCGGGAAGGTCAGGCGCTTACACTGTCCGGGACGGTGACGGGAAAGTTTTTGAACTCGAACGACGCCACCATATCCCTCACCGGCTCCATCGTGGACGGCTGCGCCGTGCTTACACTGGCCGATGATTGCTATGCCCTGCCCGGGCGGTTTACGCTGTCGATTGACGTGGCAGGGGCTACGGTATACGAATGCCAGAGCAGCATTAAAAGGCGTTCGTCCAATACAAGCTATGACCCGGACAACGAAATCGACATTGACGAGTTGTGGGCCGAGATCGACGCCATGCGGGACGCTACCTCTGCCGCTACGGCCGCTGTGACTGCCGCCGGAAACGTGGATATTGATCTGACCACCGGCACGAACGAGGCCACCGTAACTGTTACGCGGGCAAACGGCACGACAAAAAGCCAGACCATCCGCGCCGTGGTGGGGGATGATTATACTGCACTACGAAACGAATACGATGACTTGTTTTCTAACAAATCAACAAATCTATTCAACAAATATACCCTGATTCTCGGAAAATACCTCAATAATCAAGATCAATTCGTCACCGACGCAGATTTTTTTACAAGTGATTATATTCCCGTCGAACCAAACGCGACCTATAAGTTTTCCACGTATGCCGTGCCGGTCAATACATATACCGTTACAAAGGAGTTTAAAGCGTACAGTTATGGCGTGACACAAATCACAATCCCGTCCGATGTATATTATATTAGAGTATCCGGGACAGTGAACCGCATACATGTATGGCAAATTAACAAAGGGTCAAGTTTAACAGATTACGAGGAATTTTCTGAAACACTAAAACCCGGTATATTTCTTAGTGTCGAATCTGGTATGGCGGTGGAAAAATCATCTGCATCTAAAAACCTGTTTGACAAACTTGCAAGCGATATGACGCTTGGGAAATACCTCCAAGGCGACGGAACGCTGGGGACTAACGAAAATTATACTGTATCTGGATATATTGCCGTATTCCCAAACACCCGGTATGTAAATAATACAAGTGATGATACGTTTAAAATCATTTGCTTTTACGGTAAGGATAAGCAACTCCTGTCTCCAATCATTGTTGCGAACAACGAAGCGACTTCTCCCGAAAACGCATGGTATATTCGGTTCAACGTGCTGAATTCGGAAATTGATTCTGTCATGCTGAGTATCAATTCGCTTCCATCATCTTATGTCGCGTATGAATCCGGGTATAAACTCCGCAATGATATATCCTATGGTGAGCAGTTCGCCCGAAAAAGCGTCCCTTCCAGGTTGTACAATTTGAGCGACTGCATCCAAGAGTGGAGAAAGGGAAATAAATTTCCGATAGCGTTTTATGGAGACAGCACAACCGAGGGAGCCGGGACAACCGGATTCGAGGGCAACAGAAACTCGGTGGGTATAAACTACATAAACCAAACGGCTTATCCGTATCTGCTTGAGCAAAAATTAAAGGCAGTTACCGGGAACAACACGATTCGCGTGTACAACGCCGGTTTTTCCGGAACGGGCCTCGAATTTGCGCTGAACAACGCGGAAGCGGAATTCGTCACAAACCTGTATTATAACGACGTGAAAATGGTCGGGATAGCTCACGGACTCAACGACAGAATATCGGATAAAGCCGTTACAAAAAGTCGACTCATTTCCTTGGTAGAATTTTTCTACGCTCACGGCATACAGCCGTTCATCGTAACCCCACAGGTCGTTTTGTTTGGCGCTAACTCCTTCGACACGACTGAAAACGCTTACGAAATTGGCGCATACATGAGCAGTATCATTCGCTCTGTGGCGGATGATTACAATCTGGAAACCGTCGATATGAACTATTTCACAGCAAATTATCTCGGATTTTCCGAACAGCCAATCGATGATATTATTGCCGATGTGCTTCATTTCGCAAACACAGGCAATCAATTTATGGCGGATGTTTATTATTCGATCCTGTCGTGCGGTACAATTTTCATCCGTGATAATTTTTACCTATCGTTGACAAATCCATTGACCAAATACACGTATGTGCGCAGAAATGTAACTGGGAATGCTCCGCTATACCGGAAATACGTGCAGTACGATACCGCAAACACGGCGTCGGACGGACTGATGGTAGAGGCGGATATATTCAACGACACGCAAGGCGCGTTAAAAGTAACGCCTGACCTTGAAGGGAACGCAAGTGATTTGCATTTTTATATGGTAATTGATGGAACAACATTAAGCCTATCCGAATTGGAAACCTTTAGAATCGGATATGGATACCATTCCATTAAACTGTATACGGGCGTCAATTCGGCAGCGAAATACTATGGCATGAAATTTGAAAAGCGCACGCCTCGGTCAAACTCCAGCGATATGACGCTGACCCCGGAGGAGCAAAGCACAATCGACCAGTTGGTCATGTCCGTAAGCGGGATGGCAGATCAGATCACGGCGAATGAACAGGCCATTGCCGGTAAAGCGGCTGCGTCTGCCTTGACTTCGTTGGAAGGGCGTGTTGGAACGCTGGAAAGCGCCACCCTTTCCATGATGGACGATGGCGCGGGGAACGTGACACTCTCCATCGGAGAAGGGAGCGGCGAACCCTCGGGAGACGACACTGTCACCGTGCAGGGCGTATCGTTCGCTTCAGCCTCCGGATCGCTGACCGTCGGCAATACGGCGACCCTGACGCCCATATTCACGCCTGCCAATGCCACAAACAAAAACGGCGCGTGGAGCACCTCCAACAGTGGTGTGGCGACCGTCAGCGGCGGTCTGGTGACGGCCGTTTCCGCGGGCAGCGCGGTGATCACCTTTACTTCCACCGATGGCGGGTACACTGCCACCTATACCCTGACCGTAGCCGCAGCCCCAGCCGCGCATTCCAACAACATTCTGAACCCAGCAAGCGAGGCGCTGGGTTGGTCGCGTTCGGTTGGCGAAGGCAAATATCTGAAAGTGAGCGACGACGGCAAAGCTGGGGGCCTGAGTGCCAACAACAGCTATCAATACTGCGGCTGTTACGATATCTCCGCTCTCCATCTGAGCGGAAAGACAGTGGTGTTCAACGTGCGCATCCGTACCATGATCCTTACGGCGGGGGCGCTGAACGATTCGTATCGGTCCGATACCGGCATTGCGATCATTCCGTCCTCCGGCTCCGCCACCGCTGTCGGCGCGACTATCACTTTCCCCGAATTTGACGAAAGCGTGTATACGCACCTGTCATTCAGCACCCAGAGCGCGGTATCCGTTCTGAGTATGTTCGATGGCGACAAACCCCTCTACATGTCGGACAAGACGCCCTACAGTGCCAGCGACGTGGATGAGTATAGCGCGTAAGGAGGCGAAAGAGTATGTCCGAAATGAAAACGCTGAACGGCTATAAGGTAGTAGACGAAAAAGCCAGGCGCGGCAGCACGGTGAAAATCAACGCCCTGACCAGCGACCGCATCATCATCCTGGGAGACAGCTACACCCAGTCCTCCTACGCAGTGCGCGGCAAGGCGTATATCAACAAGTTGTCCCTATTTTCTGATTACGTGTTTGAAAACTTCGCCCTGGGCGGGGATATTTACTACGGCAACGTGCAGCGCATCCGCACTGGCGATGATATCTATGGCATCCGGTATGACGAGGTGAAGCCGAAGTATGCCATGATGTGCGCCTACACCAATGACATTAAGACCCTGACCGTGGATCAGTACGCCAACGCCCTGCGCCAGGCGTGCGCCGAGGTGATCGGGCGCGGGGCCGAACCCATCATCTGCACTGAGTACCACGCGCACACGCGAACGCCGCAGATCGTGGCGGTGAACGCCCAGGTGGCGCGGGAATTCGGTTGCATGCACTGGGATATCGCGTCCATCTGCAATATCGTCAAAGGACAATCCTACGCGCCTTTCTGGGGCGGCAGCCATCCCGGCACCCGCACCAACGCCATGGAGAGCGACAACTACGAAAAGTTCCTCAAGGGCCTGGAGAGGCCGGAAAAATCCATGAAACTGTTCCGCCTGCGGACGCAGCACGCGCAGACGCCGATCTCCGGCCTGGTGTACCGTACCAATGAGGAGAGGTCTGAGTTGTTCAAAGAAATCAGCCCGGGCAACCGTTACATCCGGAATCCGGAGAACGTGGACAACTGCACCTCTGAGGGCAACTACATTGAAAAAAGCGAGTACGGTATGCTGATCCAGAAAAAAGCAGTCTCCTTCCCTAAGGTTGCGCTGTGCTCGTTGGTGATTCCGGGGGATTACCGGGCAACGGCGGAGATGAAGCTGACGGTCACGTCCAGCGATCCCGCGCTTTCCGTGTATGTAAAGGATATCCGGGAGGGCGCGTACACGCGGCCAACGCTGTATATCCGGTTCGATTACGCCAGCGGCGTGCAGACACTCCCCGCAGTGGGTGACACCTACACCTGCTCAGACGCATCGCTTGGCACATCGCGGGTGCTGACCGTGGCAGAAATCCGGCCCGGCGAAGGGGACGGCGACGCGGCAGGATATATCCTGTTTTCCGGCGTCACGCGGGATGATGCCATCACCGACGAGGGCACCGGCACCCTGACTCTGGTATCCGGCAGTGGGGATGCGACTATCGCATACAGCTACAAGTCCATCGGCTACAAGCCCGAGGAAATACAGGACAACATCCTGGGTGGCTGGAAGCAGCTGACCAAGGGCACGGACGGATCCTATACGCTCAGCAGCGCAGATTACATGGGCTGCATCCAAGGAGACCGGGTAGACTATCTGCTGGTTGGCAGCGGGAATAGCTTCACCCTTACGGACATTGAGGCATCCTGGACGGGCGTGCCCAACAAGGCTTATCACCGGGAGCGGATTTCGTTCCTGCCAAACCTGGGGCGCGACGGCACGGAGTTGATTGCTAACCCCACGTTTGGCACGGCTGGGAGCGAAGATAGCAATTGGGGCATCACACCGGTAGACGCCGCGGACAACTGCTACCCTATCGGGTGCAGCTCCCTCGCCGAGGTATCAGGGCAGACCAGCATCACCGCCACTATCGCCGCGTCCGCCCTGGGGCTGGGGGAACAGTACAGCAAGGGCACGGCCATTCTGGAGGTGTGGGCACGGTACTTCCCGCCGGTGTATTCCGACGGAACAGGAAACCAAATCACCGAGGACAGCTATGATTATGCGAAGCTGAAAGCGGAAATCGGCATCAGCGGACGGAGCGAAAAGGAGCGGGCAACGCTTTCGGAGCGGGTCAACACCCATTGGAAGATCGTTCAGTTCCCCATCTATCTGACAGGCGGCATGATGTCCGGCAGCCTGACGATCCGCCTGTACAGCGACAAAACGCTGCAAATCGCCAGGGTGTCGCTGAAAAAGATTTAGCAGCGCAAGGATGACGATGCTTTGGCGACCATCAAGTAAGGAGAGTGAGAGTATGGATTTGTTAGCGTTTATTCTGGCGCTGCAAGCGGAAGGAATGACTGACGAGCAAGTGCAAGAAGCACTGAGCGCGTACATTACCGAACACCCGGAAGCTGTTACAACGGTTACTGACGGGAGCATTACCAAGGCGAAACTGGACAACAATTTGAAAGAAACTGTAGATGACGTAGGTGGATTAAAGAGCGCTGTTACAAATAACGCTATTAGCGCCCTTCTGCACGCCGAGGAAATCGAAAACACCGTTCAGTCTATCCTTTTTGACGAATCCGGCAACGTGCAATCCATCACCCACACGCGGGACAACGTGGCTATCCGAACGGATGAGTTTACTTTTGCGGACGGCACAATCACGGAGACGCGCACCCTGAACACGGGCGAATCCCTGACGATCGTGACCAACACCAACACATTGCAGACCAC
>RHMF01000220.1_pt1 | contig 26023 bp, 37 predicted proteins | sample 5365151 | NCBI WGS metagenome assembly RHMF01 (sample SAMN10266501, study PRJNA497801) | feces metagenome | isolation source: feces | host: Bos taurus | place: China: Prairie of Fairy Mountain | collected 2017-08-14 | reverse complement strand
TGTACAAAAAAACGCGCCTCGCGCGCGTGCAAATTTTTTTTGAGAGAAGGTACTTTAATTTATGTCAAAGGCCCCAATCATAAAATCGACCACCGAGAAAATGCAGATTTTAGGCACCTATCGGCCGGAATTTGACGATCTCATAGCACGATATGCGGAAATGGTCGAAAAATACTCAAAATTTGCGAAAAAAGTAAAGGGTGACGACGACATCTCCACCGAGAGCGCCGCTGGAACCTCAAAGCTGAGTCCAATGGTGCGAGTGGTCTCTGATCTGAGACGCGACATCCTCATGATGGAAGACAAACTACTCCTTACACCAAGGGAATATTACAAGGTATTTCCTCCGGCCACGGGAGAGGACAAGAGCAACAAGATAAAAGAGATTCTGGAGGCTATCAAAGACTGATGGAGTACAAGGGAATTGACTGGCTCAAGGGAAAGCTGGCCATGAAAAAGTCCAGAGTGAAGCTCCGCTATGATTTCTACGAGCAGAAGCACACCGCCGTAGACTTCGGTATCTTCACTCCGGAAAGGCTGAAAGACTTTCACATGATCAACGGCTGGTGCACGAAGGCGGTTGACGCGCTCGCCGACAGGCTCAGCTTTTACAAGTGGGAAGACGACAATTTCGATATCGAGAGCATCTTCCTGATGAACAATCCGGACATCCTCTATGATTCCGCGATGTTGTCGGCATTGATCTCGGCCTGCAGTTTCATCGTCATCACCCCGAACGGGGACGTTCCCCTTCTTCAGGTGATAGACGGCAGCCGAGCGACAGGGACCATCGACGATGCCACGGGAATGCTCAACGAAGGATATGCGGAATTGGAAGTTGACACGAACGGAAATGCCACACAGTTCGCATATTTTACGAGAGAGCAGACTGTTTACTATTCCGTGGTCGGAGAGAGAATCATTCAGACGTACAGAGTCATCAATCCGGCGCCTTATCCGCTTCTGGTTCCGGTTATCTATCGACCGGATGCAAAACGCCCTTTCGGTCATTCTAGGATTTCAAGAACCTGTATGAATGTGGCATCAGGGGCAATGAGAACGGTCAAACGCTCCGAGATATCAGCGGAATATTATTCGTTCCCGCAAAAGTATATTCTCGGGCTGGATCCGGAAACCGAATTTGAAAACGGGAGAGCATCAGCCTCCTCGTTTCTCAAGATTACCTCGAAAGAGGACGGAGACAACACGAGAGTCGGGCAATTCAACGCGTCGAGTCCCCAACCGTACAACGAACAGTTAAAGATGATGGCATCGCTATTCGCCGCCGAAACGGGGCTCACGCTCGACGATCTCGGATTCGTTACCAGCAACCCGCAGAGCGCTGACGCAATCAAAGCATCGCACGAAACACTCAGGCTGACCGCAAGGAAAGCACAAAAGGTTTTCGGACGGTGCTTTTTGAATGCCGGATATCTCGCAGCGTGCGCGAGGGATCAATATTCATACGAGCGCAAGCAGATGTACCTCACACATGCGACGTGGAATCCGATCTTTGAACCGGACGCTTCCCAGCTTGGAACTTTGGGCGATGCGGTTTTGAAGATAGAGCAGGCGCGCCCCGGATATCTGGACGAAGATAAGATCCATGAACTCATGGGGATGTAATTATGACAGACATAGCACCCGAACTGCTTGAAGCGGTTAAAAAGAGCTTTGAAGCGAAAACCAAAGGGCTTGGAGAAAGTATAACAAAGGGCGTCAAGAACTACGAAGAAGCCTACCGCTACGCCATTAAGGTAGGCGGGGCCTTGGCAGGAGCATTCAAGACCAATATTACATCCGAGATTCTCCCCGACGGGATGATGTATTTTAATATCGCAAATCGGGTAGTTCTCCCGATGCTCCAGGCGGGTTACGAGCTATCTTCCGCCGCGGCAGTCCAAGCTCAGAAGAGCGTGAACAAGGCGGCAGGCATTGGGATGAAGCCGCAAGTGGCAGAATTTGACGAAGATAAAGCGAAGGGTATCATTGACCGGGTATCTTCAGAGCCTTTCGAGGACGTGAAATGGATCCTTGACGATCCGGTTAAGACGTTCTCTAAGAATGTAGTCGATGAGACTCTTGAGAAAAATGTCGAATTTCAAGGCAAGAGCGGCCTTCACCCAAAGATCGTTAGGACAGCCTCTGCAAACGCATGTCCGTGGTGTCTTGAAGTGGAGGGCGAGTATGAATACCCTGATGTCCCGAAAGACGTGTACCGACGACATGAGAATTGCGATTGCATTGTTGAATACATAGACGGCGGCAAACGCCAAGACGTTTGGTCCAAGAAGGAGTATTCGCAATCGCAGGCCGAAAGAATAGCCGGAACACAAAACAACAATGAAGAATCGCTTAAACAAAGAGAAGAAAGGGCTCGGCTACTCGGGAGAAACACCCATTTTAAGACCGGAGACAAGGATACAGAGGACTATATAAAATCAAAAGATCCTCTCCAGAATTTTCATGCAGTAACTCCGACAAGCGCAGTGCCATTAGCACGAATGCAGGCTGAAAAGTGGGTACAAGGCTTGAGCGAATCACAAAAACAGCTGATTCAGACATACACCTACAACCCAAACGACAGCACCCCGAAGTTTTACGAACGAATTAATTCGTTTATCAGAAACGGTTATCAAGGAGATAAAGACTATACAGAGCAAGTCGAAATAATATCGAGTGCGCTGAAAGAATCAAAACTCTTGAATGACTATAAATGCTACAGAGGATCGAACCATAACCCTTTCGCCGGAATGAGACCCGGAGAAAGCAGAAAAGTCGATCAATTTTTCAGCACAACAATAGCGCCAAGTCGATCTTTTGAGGGCGAGTACAGTATAGTCGTTTACGCACTTAAGGGAACCAACGCTGCATACATTGAAGAATTAAGCCTATACCCATCTCAAAGAGAGATGTTATTTGACAAAGACGTCGAATATGAAGTATTATATCAGCGAGACAACACAGTTGTTGTGAGGACAAAACCATGACATACGAAGATTTGATGAAGGACATAGAAGAATATCAGGAAATGAAAGAAGCATACCGGCGCGGAGAGATTGACGATGGTATGTCTGATGAGTGCCGCCAAAATTGGATTGATAAGTGTAATTCGTAGAACGGCAATCATAATTTCAGTCTAAGCCAAAGCATCGGATTTCCGGTGCTTTTTTGATGGAGAAAAACATGGATTACGAGAAAGAATTAATAGAAATCGAAAAGAAAAAGATGAAGGCTCTTCAGGGCATAGATCAAAGCTTGAAGAGCCTTATCGGTTGTGCAAACCAAGGGATTTCAATTAATGTCGTTGGGAGTCCCAATGCTCACACCTACGATCTGATCAAAGAAAACCGCGAGAAAAGCAAATCGCATTGTGTTTGAACTGCCAAAAGGGCGCACGGTAGCATCTTTGAGAGTAATGACCCCGTCATTACCATCGAACGGAGAGTCAGACAAATTGTTGTCTTGTCTGTAATGCTTTGCGGATTCTTCGATTATGGCGTTCATATACGAAGTAGGAGAGGAAACAGATTCTGAATCCTCAAAGGTTGGAGTTCCACATATTGCAGCAGAATGAGTGATAAGGATAAGCTGGTTTTTATCAAGCGCCTTAACAGAAATTGAACACCCAAACGTTGAAATAAGATGTTTTTTGAACGATTGCATATCATTTACCTCCTTTCGCAGACTTAGACGCTGGCGGCATCCTGTGGAAGGATTATAACACAAGCAGGAGAAAATATATGAGAGTATACAGGAGCAGGGCTCCCGACAGCAAATAATGCGGATTAAAGGAGGGCGCTATGGCAAGAATAGGCCGGCAAACTCCCACAAAATCCGCAGTGCTTCGGTACAAGACCACCAAAGGCAAACAGGCGGCTAAACTGTACGCCCTCACCGGGAACAAACTGATCAGATGGCAAGAGAACCTTCTCAAAGACATCATGGCGGTCAATCCGGACGGAACGTGGAAACACCTTCATTTCGGCTATGCCGTTCCCAGACGAAACGGCAAGACGGAGGATGTGTACGCGCGGGAGATGTACGGGCTCCTCACAGGAGAAAACATCCTTCACACCGCACACCGGACGGACACGGTCCACTCATCCTGGGAGAGGATGATGGATCTTCTGGAGGCAGCAGGCATCCCGATCGTTCACTGCTACAAAGCGAGCGGCAAGGAGCATATCTACATCGAGGGCGGCGGGCGCATCGAGTACCGGACGAGGACCAACAGCGGGGGCTTGGGTAGGGGCTACGACCTTCTCGTAGTAGATGAAGCCCAAGAGTACACGGCGGCACAGGCCACGGCGCTGACCTACGTTACCTCCGCAAGCAAGAATCCTCAGATTGTCTATCTCGGAACGCCCCCGACATCGGTATCGGCCGGAACGAAGTTCCAAGAATACCGCGAGAATGTGCTAACCGGCAAGAAGAAGGACGGCGGCTGGGCTGAATGGTCAGTCGAGAAGCAAGTGGATCCCTTCGACAAGGATGCCTGGTATCAGACAAACCCTTCGCTCGGAATATTGCTGACCGAAAGGACAATAAGAGGTGAGTATGACGGCGACGATGCCGACTTCAACATCCAAAGGCTCGGGTTGTGGCTCCAGTACAGCCAGAAATCCGAGATAACTGAGGTCGAATGGGTTGCCCTGTCAGCTCCGAAGATGCCAAAGCTGACCGGCAAACTCTTCGCCGGAATCAAGTACGGCAAGGACGGCGCGAACGTGTCGCTTTCCGTAGCCGCTCGGACCGCATCAGACAAAATCTTCATCGAGGCGATTGATTGTCGCCCGATCAGGAGCGGAAACGATTGGCTTTTAAAGTTCCTAAAGGATGCCGACATCGAAAAGGTCGTCGTGGACGGAGCGAGCGGTCAAGAACTTTTGGCAAAGGAAATGAAGGACAACCGGATCAAACCTTCTCCGATCCTTCCGAAGGTCAGCGAGGTTGTCTCCGCAAATGCCGCTTTTCTGCAGGCTGTAGAAGCGCAGACCATCCGGCACATGAATCAAAAATCGCTCACACAGGTCGTGTCAAACTCCGAGAAGAGGACAATCGGTTCAAGAGGCGGTTTTGGATTTCAAACTTTTCTGCAAGGGGCAGACATCAGTCTGATGGACTCCGCGATTCTCGCTTATTGGGGATGCAGTACCACGAAGAAGCAAAAGAAAAAGCAAACAATAAGCTATTAAAAGCCTCGTGCTTTTAACATTTTACGCTCACCACGCGGATTAGAAGTGGGGAAAGGAAACAATTATGTCAGATTTCAAACCGATCAACAGCCAGGAGGAACTGGACGCGGTCATCAAGGACCGTCTCGCAAGAGAGAGCAAGAAGTACGCAGATTACGACGAACTGAAGAAGGGTGCGTCAGAGAAAGACGAAAAAATAAAAACCCTCGAAGCGCAGCTCAAAGAGCAGAGCGGCGCCGTCGCAAAGTATGCGGAACAGCTCAAAGGAGCCGAAGAGAAGGACAAGGAGCTCGAAGCTCTCAAAGGACAGGTCAAGTCCCATGAGATCAACTCTCTGAAGTACAAGATCGCCCACGAGGAAGGACTTCCTTACGAGCTTTCATCAAGGCTATCGGGCGAAGACGAGGAGACGATCAAGAAAGACGCGAAGGCCCTTAAGGCAGTTCTCGGCAATACAACCCCGCCCGCTCCCAACGTATCAAGGGAACCGGCTGGCGAAGTAGACACAAGAAGAGCAGCACTCAAGACAGTGCTCGACGGTTTAAAACAAGGAGGAAATTAAATGTCATCAGTAGCTATGGGAAGCCTTTTCCCGAAAGAACTCATCACAGACATGTTTTCGAAGGTGGTTGGTAAGTCATCCATCGCAAAACTCGCGAATCAGATGCCGATAGCTTTCAACGGCAACGAGATCATGACCTTCTCGCTCGATACGGACATCTCAATCGTGGCTGAAGGTGCTGCAAAGCCTGCCGGCGACGCAACTGTCGGTTCAATCACGATCACTCCCCTCAAGGTAGTATATCAGGCTCGTATCAACGACGAGTTCAAGAACTGCGCAGAGGATAAGCAGCTTGATTATCTCTCACAGTTCGCTGACGGCTTCGCAAAGAAGATCGCACGCGGTCTTGACATCATGGTATTCCATGGCCTCAATCCTTCATCTTCCACAACCGCATCCGCAATCGGAACGAACTGCCTCGATCGTCACGCTGATGTATCAACCGCAGCGTCAACCGCGGCTACAAAGGAAGCGCTCCTCACCACGGCTATCGGCTCTCTCGGCGACGGATATACTTGCAACGGAATCGCGATGAGCCCCGCCTTCGCGTCAGCTCTTGCGGCCACAACCGTAACAGACGAAGGAAGACCCTATAAGGACTTTATGTGGGGCGGAAACCCGGGCTCAATCCGCGGAATCAACTGCGACGTCAATCCGACCGTTGCGGTCGCCGCTTCAACCGAAACCACAAACGATGCTTATGTCGGTGACTTCCAGAACTGCCTCAAGTGGGGCTACGCTTCGAGAGTTCCGATGGAGCTTATCGAGTACGGCGACCCTGACGGGCAGGGCGATCTGAAGAAGCTCAACCAGATCCTTCTCAGGACTGAGGCATACATCGGATGGGGCATCCTTGACGGTGCCGCATTCGCGCACATCCTCACCAACAACGCGTGATATGAAGTTCGTCAACACTAAAAACGGAGTCGTCATGGATATGCCGGAGGACTTCTCCGGATCCAACTGGGAGCCCGTTGAGGCTCCCAAGACTCCGCACAGGACAGAAGAAGTCAAGGAACCCAAGAAGGCAACAAAGAAGAAAAAAGAGGTGTGAACATGTCGGATTTCGCGACAGTAAACGACATCATAAGTCTTAAAAGAGCATTGAGCGCTGACGAGCAGACAAGGGCCTCCGCCCTTCTGCCGGTAGTCAGCGACATCATCCGCGTGGCGGGCGATTCCGCCGGAAAAGACATAGATGCCCTCGTTCAGGAGTCTTCTGAATATGCGAATGTCGTGAAATCCGTCACAGTTGGAGTGGTTTTGAGGGAGCTTGATACTCCGGCGGGAATGCTTCCGGCGACACAGTCAACGGAATCTGCCGGAGGGCTCTCCCTCACATACACCCTCCCGAACGCATCCGACACAATCCGCCTCTGGCCCTCTGACTTAAAGACGCTCGGACTCAAAAAGCAGAGAATCGGAGTTCTTGAACTGATGGGGTGAGACATGCGGAAGTTGTTATCTTTTTTCAACCAGACAATCACTCGGATCCGTCCCGGAACGATGACCGAAAGGGGCACGACTTATCCGGATTGGAGCGAGGACAAGGTCACGACGGTCAATATTGCGAACTGCTGCATCACCTGGAAAGCCACAAACATGTCAACAGACGGCAGGGTTCTCGGAATAAGCGACACGAAGGTCCTATATGCTCCGCTTGACGCTGACATCAAGGCGGGCGACAGAATCAAACAGGGCGAGGAGACTTACGAGATTGAAGGAACGCCGGAAGATTGGAACTCTCCAACCGGAGCGCTCAATCATTACGAAATCACCTTAAAGAGGTACGAAGGATGAGCCAGATCACGAGGATAGATTTTATTTCCCAGGGATTCAAGGACATCCTTTTTTCGTCCGGAGTAAAGGAGCTTCTGCAGAATATCGGAGACGAGATCAAGGACCGTGCGAACGAGTCCATGCCGGACGGCGAAGGATTCACCGCGAAGGTGCAGGCTGGTGGCTACGGCGGCGGTCGTTACATTGGCTACGTCAAGACCGACAATGACGCCGCGGCGCTTGAGGAATCCGAAAACATGACCTTAACGAAGGCGGTGAGAGGATGACCATTGAAAGAAGCATAGATATCGCCGATGTCGTGAGAGCGGCGCTGTCGCCATACATGAGCGCCTATTGCGTTATCCCGTCGAAGGTCTCTGCGCCTTTCGTGAGGGTTACGGAAGTAGGTGGCTCTGAAAGAAACAAGATAGACACATTTACAGTGGTGATTGAAGGCTACTCAAAGCGAGGCGGAGAAGCTTGCGAGATTACAAGAAACGCCGTCGGCATTCTGAAGAAGGTCGCAGCAGATCAGACCACGGCGCTCCGCTTTGTTCGCGAAAACACAAAGCCCACATCATATCCCGATCCGGTGCGCCCCGATTTGGTGCGCTACCGGACCACGTTACTCATTACAGCACACCAAGAAAAGAAGGAGGTCACAGCAAATGGCTGAAACAGTATTACTCGGTCTCGGCACCGACGCCTCGACCGGGTACTTTTTCCACGCTCCCGCGAATACGGCGCTCCCGACCGACCCGACCGCAACGCTTCCCAGCACATGGGAGCAGGTCGGCTATGTAACCGCGGACGGGCTCACGTTCTCTCAGGACAGGTCCACTCAGGACTTGAAGGATTGGGCAAACAAGGTACGCCGCACGATCATGACGGACCACAACGAGACAATCAAGATGGCGATTATGGAGACCACCGAGGAGACGATGAAGGTTCTCTTTGGAGAGGATAATGTCACCGCAGTAGCGGCAACAACCGCATCCGGGAAGAAGATCACCGTTAATCTGTCATCTTCGAGCCTTCCCGAACCCGAAGCGTTCCTCTTCCTGATGAAGGACGGAGACGCTGTCACCATGATCGGCACGAAGAAGGGACAGATCACAGAGCTCGGCGACGTCACAATGGCTCCGTCTGACGCAATCACATGGGACGCAACCATCAAGGGATTGGATGATGGTTGGCAGCTCATCACGGATGACGGCACACCGATCTCGTCACCGTAACATGAAGGGAGAGGGCTCTCATGTACGAAACGCAGATAAACACCGGCGCCGAAGCGCCCAAACATTGCATCAAGGTCGGTGAAAAGGAATACGAAGTCCCCTTGATGGGCGACGTTCCCTATGATGAACTCAACGAGATATTAGAGGGAACGAAAGAGGAAATTCCCGACCCCGCCAACCCCGAAAGCGGCGAAACGATCAAAGTGACAGTACGACCCCCCCTTGAGAATTATAAGATATTTCTCGGGAAACACCTTCCCAAGAAGGTGGTGGCGGGGCTCTCTGTCAATCAGCTTCGAATGATCCAGTCAGACTGGGCGAAGTATTCTAAAGATGCAATGGGTATCGCGCCGGGGGAATCATAAGCCTTGCGGGCTTTGTAAAAGACCACAGCAAGGCAGTAGAAGCCGACCTCATGCGGTACGGCTACACACTCGACGATATCGGGCGCTCGCTACCATGGCGGGCGCTCGGTGCTTTTATCAAGAACATACCGCCTGACGGCGCACTTGCCTATGAACTCGATCCCAAAATGAGCGCGTGGGCAACGGCGAGACAGACGAACATCATACTTGCGGACATCTTCGACATGCTTGCTCTCATCAACACGAATCTCGTGAGGTTGGGCGGCGGCAAACCGAAGACGGCCGTTGAATACCCTCGCCCGTGGCGAGAGGATAAGAACAGAGAAACGAGACATTTCGGAAAGGATCCTGTACCCATCACAGAGCTTGACAGATGGCTCGAAAGGAAAAGGAATGAGCGAAAACATTGAAGTCGCGAAAGCGTATGTGACCATCATTCCCTCGATGGAGGGCAGTCAGAAAACCATAACAGAAGAATTGACCGGCGCAGGCGACAGCGCTGGGAGCAAAGCCGGAGAAGCGGCCGGAAAGAGTTTCGGGAACTCTCTCAGCAAAGGCGTGACAGCGGTTGGCGTTGGACTCACGGCGGCGACCACAGGGCTCATCGGAGGATCATACGCCGCATGGAAAGAAGTTGACGCTGCCGCCGATACGGTAGCAATCAAGACCGGAGCTGTCGGGGATGACCTCAAAGACCTTCAGGACATCATGAAGGATATCGCCGGAGAAATCCCCGTCTCATTCCAGGAAGCCGGCGACGCTGTCGGTGAAGTCAACACGAGGTTCAATTTGACGGGCGACGAGTTGAAATCCCTTTCGACACAGTTCGTCAAATTCTCGAAGTTGAACGGAACCAGCGTGTCAGGGAGCATCGACAAGGTATCGAAAGCCATGGCGGCTTTCGGGATGGACGCGGAAGAAGCTTCTGGCTTCCTCGACGACCTGAATGTGGTCGGACAGCATACCGGCGTCAATGTTGACACCCTTGCCGAGCAGGTCGCGCGAAACGCGGCATCTTTCAAAGAGTTCGGAATGACAGCCGGAGATGCGGCAAACTTCCTCGGAGAGTGCGACAAGAACGGACTTGATGCCACATCAGCCGTGACCGGTCTCCGCACCGCCATGAAGAAGAGCGCCGAGTCCGGGAAGAGCCTCAACAGCTCCCTCGCAGACTTCGGTTCCCTTATGAAGTCGAATGCTACCGACGCCGACAAACAGGCGGCGGCTTATGAGCTTTTCGGGAGCCGTGCAGGAGCGGCAATTTATAACGCATTCAGCACCGGCAGCATGACAATGGCGACCTTCACACAGTCGCTCGGAGATACCGCCGGAAGCGTGGCGACGACTTTTGACACAATAGTTGACCCGACCGATCAGATGGCGACCGTCATGAATGACCTGAAATCTGTCGGCGCCGACCTTTTTTCCGTCCTGGGAGAATTACTCGTCCCCATCCTCGAACATCTCCGCGATGCGGTGAAAGGCTTGAAGGAATGGTGGGACGGACTCGATGAAGGCACTAAGGAAACGATCGGGAAGTTCGTAGAATTTGCCGCCGTTGCCGGACCCGTCCTGATAGTAGTTGGAAAACTCGGAGGAGCTTTCAGTAATCTCCTTGGAAGTCTGACGGGCGGCGGAAGTGGTGGCGGTCTGATCGGCGGAATCAAAGGACTTGTCGGCGGGATCAAGGGGATTATCGAACACGGCGGAGCCGGGGCGACAGCACTGAAAGCCCTCGGAACTGCCGGTGCGGCAGCAGGCGCGGCAGTCGGTGGATGGTTCATCGGCGGGAAAATCTCCGACGAACTCTACAAGATGGGAGTCTACGGCGAAGATGTTGCCGGAGTCCTCGATGATTGGTTCAAACAGGACTACGGACAGAGAGCCGTCACGCTTGCAGAAACGATCGGCGAAGAGTTCAACTACTGGGCTGACGATGTCAAGAGATACTGGCATGAGGTCTTTCATCCCGAAGATGCTCCGAAGTGGAAGCAGGAAGGCTACAAAGACGCAACTGACTTCTATCATTCGGTTTTGGAAAAGACAGGTGCTTGGGAAGAGCAGACCATAGACGAATACGGCAATGTCGTGACCGTCATCCACACGAAGAACTCTGAATTAAAGAACGACACAGTAAAGACTATAAATGAGCTCACTGATGCAACGAAATCGTCCTTTGCCGGACTTCCTTCATCGGTTGCCGATTCCTTGGCGAGCACAAATAGTAAACTACAGGAATTTGAGTCGCAGGGCGTGACATCGTTCTGTGACGCTACGAAATCAAGCCTTGCGGGCGTTCCTTCGGCTGTCGCTGACGCAATGGCCGAAGCCAACCGAAACATAGCCCTCTCAATGGAGGACGCAGCCGACAGCGTAAACGGCATGATCGGACAGCTCGGAAGATTAAAGAGCGCCACGAAGTCGAGCCTTGCCGGTATTCCTTCGAGCGTTCTTGATAAGCTATCTTGGCACGCTTCAGCGACAGTACAGCCGGAAGTGTTCACTAAGCCGACGGTCATCGGTGTCGGTGATGCAGCCGAGCCCGAAATCTTAATGGGACAGTCAATGCTTATGAAGGCGCTGCAGAGGGGCGAAGGCGAGATTGTTTTGAACGTCTACCCGTCGCAGGGCATGGATGAGCGAGAGCTTGCACAGTATGTGATGCGCGAACTTGAGTTTGCAAAAGCGAGAAGGGCGGCAGCAATAGGATGATGAACACAGATATCAGAGCTTGCTTCACCTGGAATGGAAAGAACTCTGGCGATTTCGGAATATATGTGCAGAAGTTTCCAGCCATCTCAAGACCGGCAAAGAAGATGCAGGTCGTTCAGGTCGAAGGGAGAAACGGCGCGCTCGTTCTCCCTCAGAAGGCATGGAACAATGTAGCACGGACTTATGAAGTATTTACCGGAGAAAAGACATGGGACGCGGAGAGAGAATTTGACGCGATAATCGAATGGCTCTCCGCTGACGGCTATCAGCGGTTAGAGGACGACTTTGAGCCGGATGTATTCAGACTTGCATACTTCACCGGAGGCGTGGATATTCAAAGCCTTTTTGGAGAGACAGGGAAGGCAAAGCTGGATTTTCAGTGCAAACCTCAGAAGTTCCTGAAATCCGGCGAGAAGGCAATCACTTTCACATCAGGCGGGACACTCCGAAACCCGACAGGCTTCGAAGCGAAGCCGCTTATTGTCGTAAATGGATCCAGCTCCGGCACGGTGACGATTGGGAGCACGACAGTCTCAATCTCCTCGATCGGAACCTCTGTCACGCTCGACTGCGAAAATTCGGACGCATACAGCGGAAGCAACAACCGAAACAGCACCATCACCGCATCATCCTTCCCGGTTCTTAAACCCGGAAACAACACCATCTCCTTCACCGGCGGAGTCACTTCTGTCGTTATTACCCCTCGCTTTTGGAGGCTGTAATGAAGATATTTGAAAATACAGCAACATCATTCACTACGAACGGGCTCGGGCCTTTGCCAGATGCCACATTCGCTCAGGTGACGGAGGAGATCAACGGCATATTCGAGCTCGCTTTCGACTATCCGATTACCGGCCTGCATTATGAGGAGATCAAGCGAAACAGGCTTGTAGTTTGCAAGCCCAACATGTACGACTCAGAGCAGGCTTTTCGCATCTATTCAATCTCGAAACCTATCAGCGGAATCGTGAGGGTCAATGCTCGGCACATCGCCGCGTCCGACCTTCCCGGCGTCATCCTAAAACCCCCGACAATCTATCCGGGATATCTCAACGGATCCTCGGCGGTGCAGGCGTTCCTCAACTCATCATCAAATTACATGAACTCTTGCCTGTTCACCTTTGCAATAGAGCCTTCATCATCAAATTATTGCAAAGTCCCCGTCCCGATGTCCGTCTGGGATCTGATGGGCGGTGATGAATATCAGATGCTTCACGCTTTCGGCGGGGAATACAGTTTCAACAACTTCACCGTCACCTTAAAGACCGCGAGAGGCATCAACAGGGGCGTGACGCTCCGCTATGGCAAGAATATCACCGACTTCCGACAGGACGAGAACATCGAGGAAGTTTACACCGGAGTCCTCCCCTACTTCTACACCGACAACGAAGGCAGAGTCATCGGAGACATTCAAAGCACCGGAACATTTAACTATTCACGGGTCATGCTGCTTGACTGCTCTAATGTTGATTGGGTGGAGTTCGGCTACCACAACGGCACGGATGACGACGGGAATTATACATGGGAAGGCGCACCGACAAAGGCGATGCTTAATGCCTACGCCCAGGACTATATCGTAAAGAATCACCCCGGAGCGCCGGAGATCAGCATGGATATTTCCTTTGTCGATCTTCAGAGAGCCGGAGAACTCGACACCGTTGCGGAACTGTCAAAGGTTCAGCTCGGCGACACGGTCAAGGTTATCTTTCCCGATCTTCTGGATAACGCTGTCGAATCTGAATGCACCAAGACGGAGTACAACGTTCTGACGGATGCCTACGACAGCATAACTCTCGGAGACAGAACGCCGAACGCCGCCGATTCCCTCGCATACGAGGCGAAGGTTGTTAGTGCAATAGATCAGCAAAACGACACCCTCACGATCAAACTGCAGGCGACAGAGGACGGCTTGATGTCCGAGGTCAGCAGGGCAGCAGGCACGGAAAATGAGTTGTCCTCTCGGATCACCCAGAACGCGAACGCCATATCTGCAGAAGTTACAAACAGACAGAACGGCGACAGTTCCGTATTAACCCAGACATCAAACGCGATATCTGCAGAAGTCACGGCAAGAAATGGAGCAATCGCGTCAGCCATCACCCAGCTTGCACAGAGCATCACACTGGCGGTAAGCAACGGGACCGACCGCTCGACTATCACATTGTCAGGCGACGGCATCACGACTCAGTCAAAGGTGATCCGCTTCACCGGCGACATTGTTTTTGAATCCGACCTCTCAACATCCGGCTCAACGAACATCAACGGCGCAAACATCACGACCGGCAAGATAGCAGCGGCGAGAATTGACGTCGATAATTTGGTAGCGAAGCAGTTAAAGACGGGAGTTTATGGTTCCGGCGGCGGCTACGGGCTCGAAATCAAGAGCAATGGTCATTTCGGTTCGGGCGATGCCGTCACAATCGGAGTTGACGACAGAATGCAGTTCAACTCAGGTCTCACATCTTACGGTTCAAACTGCTTTATCGACGCGCTCTATCAGACAGCCGGCCCGACCAAGCCCTACTGCTACAGCCGAAACGGTCACTTGGTCACCTTTAACTGGAACGCCAGCAATGAGCTGGAGGTATATGTAGATTCGACAAAGATCGGAAAAATGACAGTATCGTAAGGAGGGAAAAATGGCATCAGGCACTTACACTCCGACCGGAATAGTGCATCACACTTCGGTCGATTTTACCCTGCGGCAGATATCCGAAGCCGTGCATCTGGTACAGGGAGACGCTACGCTTCCGGTGATAGCCGTTGACATGTATGCTGGCGGTCAGCCCTATGCAGTACCGGCATCCGCCACAGTCAATTTCAGATTGAACAAGAAAGACGGGACATATATCTATAATCCCGTTCTGGGCGTCAATTCCGCTCGCACGACAGCATATATCGAAGTCACAGAGCAGACTTGCACTGTTGCGGGAGAGTTTTCTCCCGAGATCGAGGTCGTAGACGGAGCGGATATCGCCGGATCATCCAAGTTCAAGATGATCGTGGAGCTGAATGCTATTCAGGACGGGATGGTCGAGAGCTCTTCCGAAGGCCACGCGCTCATTGAATACGCGAACGATTCAAGAAAATGGGCGGAAGGCAAGGACCTTGACGGAAATGACGTCACTTCTTCGGATCCACAGTATCACAACAACGCGAAGTATTGGGCAAACGAAGCAAATGTCACGATTGCAGTCGGAACGACCACAACCGCAAGCGACCCAACCACACCCGCCTCCGTGTCAAATAGCGGTACAAGCAAAGACGTGGTGCTCAACTTCACGATTCCTCGCGGCTTACAGGGCGAGCAGGGTATTCAGGGCATTCAAGGTCCACAGGGAATCCAGGGCGAACCCTTCGAGTTTTATAAAGTTTATGCTTCTGTCTCTGCAATGGAAGCGGATGCCGCAAATGTTCCCGAAGGCAAGTTCGTTCTCATAAACACGAACGACGTTCAGGATCCCGACAACTCCAAGATGTATGTCAGAAACAGCGAGGAACAGACGGGCTTTAGATATCTGAACGACCTTTCCGGTGCCGCCGGTATTCAAGGGCCTCAGGGCATACAGGGTATCCAGGGCGTTCAGGGTGATACCGGAAACGGCATCAGTTCGGTCACAAAGACAGGCACCAGCGGATTAACCGACACTTACACGATCCTCTTCACGAACGGAACATCAACGACCTTCGACGTTGAGAACGGGAAAGGTATTTCAACAATCGCAAAGACCAGCACTTCGGGGCTCGTAGATACTTACACCATCACATTCAACGATTCAACGACACAGACCTTCGCGGTATCGAACGGAAATGGCATAGCGTCAATCACGCTGACATCCGGAAGCCACATCGCCGGACAGTACGACACCTACACCATCACCTATACCGACGGAACGACCACGACCTTCCAGGTCTACAACGGAGCCAACGGCGAAGGCGCCGGCGATATGGAGAAGCGTATCTATGACACCGACAATGACGGCGTCGTTGACAACTCCGAGCAGCTTGAAGGACACGGCGCGTCATATTTTGCTACAGCTTCCGACCTTACGGCTCACGCCGCAAGCACGGCAGCGCACGTCTCCGCATCCGACAGAACCAAGTGGGACGGCTACGAAAGCAAATTGTACTCGCTCCCGAAGTTCACGGCTTCGCTCCCCTCAAATGGGTGGACGGATCAGACCGGATACTATACCCAGACTGTCGCTGTGACAGGAATGACCGCCTCCCTTATTCCGGCGGTATATCTCTCCACGACAGCCGGAGCGAAGGACGAGGATCTTGAGGAAGCCTTCGGGCATCTATACAGAGTTGAGTCCGGTTCCGGAACGCTCACATTCTACGCGGACGAAGAACCGACGGAAAATATATCACTCATAGGATTCATGATTAAGGAGGCATCTTAATGGCACAGGGGATCATCTTCGGAGCAGGCGGCGGGGGCGGTGGAACCGCAAGGATCAGGAATATCCAGGTCACGACCGCACCCACAAAAACATCATACACAGCGGGCGAGACATTAGACCTCACCGGCATCGTCGTCAAAGCAAACTGGACGTCAGGTTTATCCGTTGACATCACAGCGGATTGCGTGTTCTCCCCGGCAGCAGGCGCGACCATTTACGAGGACACAACCGCGATCAGCGTATCATATACATATAACGGCACGACCTACACAACCACACAGGCCATCACGGTTCAGAGAGTTCTGACAGGGCTCCGCGTAGATACGGCACCTACGACGAGTTATGTCGCAGGACAGGCCCTTGACCTTTCGGGCGCGGTTGTCTCCGCCGTGTTCTCCTCCGGGCGCTCCGTAGTCGTTACACCGAGCGCATCGCCGCAAGACGGGACGGTCATATACGAGGACACGGATGCCGTGACATGGTCCTACACCGAGAACGGCGTCACCCAGACCGCCACTACCGCCCTCGCGGTTCAGAGGGTGCTGCAGAGTATCGGGATCACAACCCAGCCAACCACAACGACCTACAAGAGCGGTGACGCGATAGACACTACCGGGATGGTCGTCACGGCGGCATACCATAGAACTACGGACACCGTCACAGGCTACACAGTCTCGCCGGCGACAGCAGGATCCACGGAAGGCACACAGACCGAAACCGTATCATATACCGAGAACGGCGTCACAAAGACAGCCGTTTTCTATGTGACGGTTAAGAATGTGACGATCTACGGCGTCGAATGGGACGGATCCTCGACCACATTGTTGAGCCGAACCGATGCAGCGGCGAACTTCACGAACCCCGTTCCTTATGTAGCCGGCGCACAGAGTTATAGTTCTCCGTTCGACAATCTGATGCCGTGGTCCGGCATTGAGAGAGTCGCAAACGCTTCAGCCGGAGAACTCGTCAAGATTCCAAAGTTCTGGTACAAGACCACATTCTCAGGAAGCTCCTTCAAGCTGCAGATCGCCGACGCGGAGGCGGACGGCTTTTCCGTCGCTCCGGCGTTCATGGATAGAGGAGACGGCAAAGGCGAGAGAGATTATGCCTATGTCGGGCGCTATCACTGCTCGTCATCAAATTACAAATCAGCGACAGGCGTGACACCGAGAAACAACGAGACGAGAGCAACCTTCAGATCAGGCATCCACGGCCTCGGAAATGACATCTGGCAATGGGATTACGCCATGCTCATCACAATCCAGATGCTCTACCTGGTCGAGTTCGCAAACTGGAATGTTCAGGCGACGATCGGAGCCGGGTGTTCCCAGACGACTTCGGCATCATCAGCAGTCTTTAATTGCGGCGGCACAGACTCCATGCCTTACCACACCGGAACAGTCAGCGCGAACCACACGGATTATGGCGATTGCCAGTACAGATACATCGAGAACCTGTGGGGCAACTGTTACGACTGGTGCGACGGGATCTACTTCAGCAGCGCAAATATTTACGCGATCAAGAACCCGGCGTCCTTCAGCGATACGGCAAATGGTACGCTTGTCGGCACACGCCCGACATCCGGCGGCTATATTTCGGCGATTGCAAAGTCAAGCGTAAGCGGCTTCGACTGGTTCTATTACCCTTCAGCGGTCGCAGGAGCAGACGGGACATACATCCCCGACTATTGCTACTACGGCGCGTCGGGCGTTGTTTTGATCGTCGGCGGCAACTACGGCCAGAACCCGAACTACGGTTTGTTCTGCCTGTACGGCGGCGGCGCCACGAGCAAGGGCGCCAGCATCGGCTCCCGTCTCCAGTATTTACCCTGACGGGGGGGTCTGGGGGCGCAGCCCACAGAAGCTACAATTCAACCAAGGCTTTCCGGTTCACCCTTGAACTTGAATCGGGGCCATCGCACCAGTAGTCCGGTGAGTGTTCCGGTTCGAGACCGACTATTGCAACTACAACGCGTCGGGCGTTGTTTTGCACGTCGGCGGCAACTACAACCAGAACCCGAACCACGGTTTGTTCTACCTGAACGGCAACAACGACGCCACGAACAAGAACGCCAACATCGGCTCCCGTCACCATTGTAGAAGGGTTTGGCTACCCGTTAAATTGGGTGCGGTGGTCGCGGAGCGCTTGCTCAAGATAAGCTGTGATAGGGCTCAGGCTGGTACTCCCGAAAGGGCGAAGGAAGGCTTGAGAGGCTACAATGGAGAACCCTACATGAAAAGAACCGGACATCTTTTTGAAGTCCTTATATCTGACGAGAACATCAACAAAGCCATTGACGAAGTGGATAGAACGCACCGCTGGGAGCCGAAGCACAAAGCGAATCGCGTTGTCCTCTGGGTGGAAGCAACGAAACCGGAGCGCGTCAGGGAACTCCGGAAGTTAATAGTCGAAGGTTTTGAACCTTCTCCGATGACCGAAAAGCGGAGATGGGACAAGGCTGCAGGCAAATGGCGAGACATCCACGAGCCAAAGCTATATCCCGATCAATATGTGCATCATATTCTCGTCCAGGCGCTTCAGCCTTCGATGATGAGAGGGATGGACATACACGCCTGCGGATCCATAAGAGGGCGCGGCATCCATTATGGCGTCAAAAGGTTAAAGAAATGGATGAAAGAGGACCCGAAAGGGACAAAATACTGTGCAGAGCTCGACATCCATCACTTCTACGACAGTTTGAAGCCCGAAGTCGTGATTGACCGGTTGAAACACCTTATCAAAGACAGAAGGGTTCTCGACCTTTGCTATCGGATCATCAAGGACGGGGTCACGATCGGAGCCTACACATCACAGTGGTTCGCAAACACAACCCTGCAACCGCTCGACATGATGATCCACGACAAGAAGTATCGCGTTTCGCACTATCTTCGATATATGGATAACTTCACGATCTTCAGCCCAAACAAGAAGAAGCTGAGACGCCTGAAGGATGACATCGAAAGCTGGTTGAAGGCTCACAAGATGGAATTGAAGGAGAATTGGCAAATTTTCCCGACCAAGAGCAGACTTCCGACCGCTCTTGGTTATCGGTTCGGGAGAGGGTACACGATCCTCCGGAAACGAAATCTTTTCCGGTTAAAGAGACAGATGCGAAGCTACAGACGGAAGACCAAGGCGCACCGGCATATACCTTATTCGCTCGCCTTCGGACTTCTATCACGGCTCGGTCAAATGAAACATTGCAATTCAATGCACATCTATTCGCGATATGTCGGGAAGGGAGTGCAGAAGAGATTGAAGTCAGTTGTTAGACACTATATGAGAAAGGAGAGAAAGAGGTGGAGTACATCTACGGAACAGACGGCGACAAACAAATCCTGAAGACCATCGGACCTACTCACACGGATTTCAGCGGGTTCATCGTCACATCCCGAGAATCCGGCGGCGTGAGCACGATTGATAAGTGCAAGATCGTGGAGCATTACCGGTCAGAAGAGGATGAGGAAGGCAACTGCTATGACTGGTACGAAGTCACCGCCCGCGACCACTACGAAGACAGGACGGTGGCGGCTGCAGAGGACGACGATGCCATCGCAGAGTTGTCGGAGATGGTCGGATCGCAGGAAGAAGCTATCGCGGAGCTGTCGGAATTAGTATCAAGCCTAATCAAAGGAGGAGAATGATGGCAAAGTTTTGGTATAGACGCATTAAGAAGGGCCTCGCAACCATAGACGATGTGCCTGAGTATTGGAGAGCAGAAGTACAGGAGATGCTTGACAATGATGAGCGAGGAGGAGATTGACTGGATTGAGAACCGGATAGCGGAGCTTCTCGAAGAGCTGGTCGCCACATCGAAGAGTAAATACGCGGCTGAAATCCGGGGACTGTTGCAGGTTATGGAAGATAACAGAAAGGAAGATAAGAGGTGACACCGCATGAGACATTCATTGCGATTATTACAGCCGTCTTTGGCTCCGGAGGATTCTGGGCGCTGCTGCAATTTATCGCAACAAAGCACTCTGAGAAGCGCTCCACGACAGCCAAGATGCTCCTTGCCACGAAAGAGAGCATCATAAAGATCTCACAGCAGCAGGAGAGCATTTTGAAGACAATCGATGAGAACGAGGCGAAGGGGGCCAGAAGAAGGATCCTAAGGTTTTCGGACGAACTGACGCAAAACATCAGACACACAAAAGACTACTTTGATGACGTCCTTGCAGATATCGATCTTTATGAAAAATACTGCAAGGATCACCCGGATTTTCTAAACAACCGCACTCTCATGGCGGAAACAAATATCAAGGCAACGTATCAGCAATGCCTTGCAGAACACGATTTTCTTTAAGGAGGTAACAAATGAGCTCAAAAGTATATGATTTTCTTCGTTGGTTCTCGGCGATATTTCTCCCGGCACTGACGACTTTTGTCGGCGTTGTTTTGACAGCGCTCCATGTGGAGAATGCCGAAACCATCATCACGATCATGGCTGGCTTCACAACCTTCATGAATGCGATTGTTGGCGTGAACAAGATCAGCTACGACAAGAAGCAGGCGCAGCAGCTTACTACTTTCAATAACACCATCGAGGAGGGCTGATATGAGAAGAGATGACCCCGTAGCGGTGATGCAGAGCTGGCTCGGAGTTCATGAGCCGGATCACAAATTCATCGTTGACATTTATAACGATTATTTCACCGAGCACGGCAACCGTCCGCGCGGCTATGTCGTCACATATAAAGACGCATGGTGCGCCACCTGTGTGTCGGCGGCTATGATCGTAGCCGGAGGAGCTGACGACGCCGCCCTTGAGTGCGGATGCCAGGAAATGATCAACTTATACAAAGAAGCCGGAGAATATGTCGAGGGGAGCGGCTACGTTCCCCAGAAGGGCGATGTCATTTTCTACGACTGGCAGGGAGACGGCCACGCCGACCATGTCGGCATTGTTGAACTTTGTGACGGCATCAACATCACCGCCATCGAAGGCAATAACAACGATGCAGTCAGAAGGCGCACGATGCGCGTCGGCGCAAGTTATATCAAAGGCTACGGCTTCCCCGCATACAAGGCAGACCCCGCACCGGCTCCGGAGCCTATCCCCGAACACATCACGCCCGACCCGATAGAGGGCGCGGAGCATGTCTATCGGCTCTATAATCTCGTCACCGGCGAGCACTTTTACACCGCATCCGTGGACGAGGGTAACAACCTCATAGATGCCGGATGGAAGTATGAAGGAAGCGCCTGGATCGCTCCGAAAGAGAGCTCAATGCCGGTTTATCGATTGATCAACTCTGCCGGAAGTCACATCTTTACTCCCGATCCGGAAGAAAAAAGGATCCTCATTGAAAGCGGATGGACGGAGGAGGGCATTGCATTTTACTCCTCGCTTCCGACAGACCTTCCGATCATCCCGATCTATCGGGCATACTGCCCCGGAAACGGAGACCATTTATTCGCGGCGAACGCCATGGAGTACTATGGACTCTGTTCAACCGGATGGAACGGCGAAGGGATAAGATTCTACGGAATAAGATAAGACTACCGCGGCGGGGTTCTACTGCCACACCGCCGCGCAGGAGTCCCCTCTCATTCTCCTTTTTTATAGCGGCTCTGTTGCTGGAACGATACCGGCAGCAGGGTCGCACTTTTTTATTTGGTGTGTTACCCGATGTGTTACCCTCCCTCGAAAGCCTTGAAAATACTGCAAACAGTTCGTGGCTACGGACCAAGGTGTCGGGAGTTCGAATCTTCTCACGCACGGGCGCGGAAACCTCGGAAAATAAATACTTTCCGGGGTTTTTATTTTTCTCAAAAAGATAAAAAACATTAAAAAATATTAAAAAATACACGTCGAAGTGTGACACCCGGTGTGACACCCTTGTCACAAACCCCCGAGTACTTGACTCATCTTTTCCCCAGAATCTTCACAGCCTCATCAATAATCCTCTGCTTCTCGATGTGAGTGTAAATATCAGCCGTGATGTTGATCGAAGCGTGCCCCATCAGTCTCTGTGCTATGCGGATATCAGCCCCCTTCGCCGCGAGATCAGTACAGTATGTATGCCGGAGATCATAGGGCACGAAGGATTCACGGAGCGGGAAAGGCGGGATCAGCTGATTGCGGTACATTTCACACCCCATCTGGATATTCATTTCACGCTTCAGAGAAGACATAGCCCGGTCGTAGCTGCTCTCCGAGTGGCGGTTTCCTCTATCGTTCGGCGCAAGCGGAGCGTCAGGAGCCTTGCCTTGGATGAGGCTAAAGAGTTCTTCCGGTATCGGAACAACCCGATCTGAATTGACCGTCTTCGTGCCCCTAATATGAAGCAGCGCCACATCGTCAGCCACAGACACATCCCTTCCCTCGCACTCAATAGCCTCTCCGGGGCGGCATCCGCAGTAGTACATAAGCTGGAATACCCTGAAGCGGTCAGTTCCTTCGCAGGCGGCAAGGAAGGCGGCTCTTTCCTCATCGGAAAGGGGCTGCCTCTTTCCCTTTTGCGCCTTTGGCTTGACCAGATAGGCGGCAGGGCTTTCAAGGATTAGCTTATTTCGAACAGCTGTCGAGAAGATAAAAGAAAGCTCCTGTGAGAGCTTCTGGATGTGGGAGAAGGACATCCCGGAAGAGCCATTTATGATCATCTGGCAGTCAAGAGGCTTGACAGACTTCAGCGGTCTGTCACCGATCACGGAGAGGATATGTCTGTTGATCCGGGTCCTCATATCCTTCATCACGCCGGGGGAGACGTTCGGCTTGTAGGTGGACAGCGCTATCTCCGTCCATTGCGCCACCGTCATGGAGCCTCCGACAGTCACCTTTCCCTCTTCAAGTGCCTTCTTCTTTTCCAGCATCTTTATGACGGCGTCCTTCTCCGTGTCTCCGTAGGCGACATAGCGCTTGCCATCAAACGTGAAGGTTTTTTTGAAATTAAATTTTTTCATGATCGCCCTCCGCAAATCCTTCTTGAAAAACAAACTCATCCGCCCTATAATGAACTCAACAAGACAGCCGAACGGCAGTTGCCCCTGCCCGTCCCGGCGAAACAATCAGTTACATAAGAACGCCACCTGCTCCGCCAAGAACATAGGTGGCTTTCTTATTTCAACAAACTCAAAATATCGATAATCACAAGTGCGATAGTAAGTCCAAGCATCAATTTCTCATAAGTCGTCATAAGCTGCCTCCAAATCCAACAAGACCGGGACGGAGGCGCACACCTATCGGCTGCCTTATTCAGTTCATATACAGCGGATAAAAATCACGCGTCCTTCAGATACTCTTCTTCCGGAAGGGTATTATTTTTTCCCTCAGGAAGCTTCAATAGAAGCCGAACGCCTCTCTGCATTCCTTCATCAGCTTGGCCATACGCCTCAGCTACGTCCCTTTGTTCGCCGGAAAATTCGGGGGCCTTCAGATATCCTTTCGGTAAACGATCTCCTGATTGTCCCACGCCATCGAGTCCATCGTGACCCCAAAGAAGTCGCAGAGAGCGCGGAAGGTGGGGAGGCGCATGCTGTCAGAGCCTCGAGCCCAAAGATTGCTTATTGTGCTATAGGGGATTTTTGATTGGATAGAGAGTTGCCTTCTGTTCAAACTATTTTCCCTCATAAGAAATTCTATTTTTTCGAGAACAGTCATATCACACCGCCTTTCAAACCACTTCTTAGCTACATTGTAGCGCCCAAAGGATAAAAAACAAGAAAAAAATAACCTAAACGGAAAAATTTCGCTTGACATTATCCTAAAGAGGTGTATTATATGACGCAAGTAACCTAAACGGGTGAATTTCCTGATACACTACGTGCATCAGGAAGTATTTCTCCTTGACAGGAGAAATACTAAATCAACCTTATCAACAGATTAAAAAAGAGGAGGTGGCAAAGTGGACACCACACCAACCAAGACACGACTCGAGGCACTTCTTTTTGAGAGGAACTTGGGCGAAGCGGAAGTGTCAAAGAGAACCAAAATCCCCCGGCGAAGACTAAACGACAAGCTTCGCCACAGGACGCAGTTCACCCTTCCGGAAATGAGGGCAATACAAATCAACCTGTTTCCCGAGATGTCCCTTGAAGAGATTTTTGAAGGATATGGAGAGTAAAGGAGGAGACCGTGAACCAGCTTATCAACGAATCAAAAATCATGAGAATAGACGGTGGAGCCAAGACATCAGAACCCATCTATTCAATCTATCTTTCCGGGAAGATCACCGGAGACCCCGATTATTTAGAAAAATTTGAAACAGTAGCGCATGAGCTTCGCGTCACATATCCGAACGCGGAAGTATTCAATCCCGCTGCAGAGCTTTCCGGCATCGAGGAAATGCTTAAGAAGGCAGAAGTGAACGAGGAAGATCAGCACGACATTCTCGTTGCTGTGTGTCTGAAGATGCTCGAAAGATATCAGGCCATTGCCATGATGCCTGGTTGGGAGAGTTCAAAGGGAGCCATTGCAGAGTTCCAGACAGCGGTCAAAAGAGGGATGCCGATCCTGTCGCTCACCGAGGACTGGATGCCATGACCAAACAGGACATCCGGCGAAGCTTACAGAAAGTCGGAGAGACGCAGGCATTCATCACCGCCACGCAGTTCGCCGAGTGCATGGGAATGAAGACCGCGAACCACGCCAAGAAGGTCTTTCTCTCAAAGCTTGAATGTGTGGACGGGAAATATTACCTCATCAACGACATCGTTGAAGAGCTGAACGCAAGGAAAACTACTGAGGCTACTTAAGTAGCTACTTAAGTAGGAGGGATATATGAAGATTTTAGAAAAAATACTCACAGTCGTATCTGTGGCGCTTGTGATGCTGGGAATTGCCAGCATAGAAAGCACACCGATCATTCTACCAATCGTAATGATTTTAGGAGGTGGCCTGTGGTTGATATTCGCCGCAAATGCTTACAGTTGGGAGCGGTAATCGCGCTCGGGATATTCCTGGCATCGAATGCGAAGCCGTTGCCGGTGCCGGACATTGCACCACAGCTCCGGGCAGGAGCGTCAAATCTTCCGGTCGTTAAGTGGCAAGACACAGAAGCCACGATCACAAAACAGGAAGCCGAGGCTGTCACAGTAGCCGATCCGGCACCGGAGGAGCCTAAAGAGGTCGAGCCGGTTATCGAAGAAGAAGCGCCGGCAGCAGGACCCGAAGAAAGCGCCCAGGAAGATCATCCAGATTATGGCGAGCTTGATCTTCTGTATAGAACGGTGCAAGCCGAGGGCTACACGATGGGGTTCAAGGGGATGCGTCTCATCACGGACGCGATCTTGAACCTAAGCCGAGACAGAGGGTGCTCGGTGTACGAAACCCTCACATCCGGAGCCTATACAGTCGTTAATACCGGGCAGATATGGCGGCAGAGTATATATGAAGAAACTATCGCAGCAGTCAACGCGGAGATGGGAGGACAGATCGATTATGACATCAAATATTTCCGGACAAATCACTTTCATGGGTTTGGAACGCCCTGTTTCGCGTACGGAAATGTCTATTTTTCAAGCTGAACCGGAAGAAGAGAAGAAGCCTGTCCGGATCCTCTGTCCGCAGGGCTATGTCTTTCAGAAGAAGGTCGAGGACGTCAAAGGGCGCGACTACTGCAGAGAACACTGTGGCGAGAATTGCACCAGATATTCAGCCATGGAGAACACGGCAAAGTGCTATTGGATAGTAAAGGAGAGTGAGAATGGAAAATAAGCGGCCTCCGCCACGCAAAAAGCGAAAACCTTAAAACCACGCAAAACAAAAGAGAAGCCCGGAAGCTTCTCTTTGCGAAGGGAGGTGCCCCTCAATGCTTATCAA
>RHMF01000265.1_pt1 | contig 26056 bp, 21 predicted proteins | sample 5365151 | NCBI WGS metagenome assembly RHMF01 (sample SAMN10266501, study PRJNA497801) | feces metagenome | isolation source: feces | host: Bos taurus | place: China: Prairie of Fairy Mountain | collected 2017-08-14 | reverse complement strand
AAAGCCATTTAACCCACAAGAAAAGGTAATTGAATATATGATTGAGGACAAAGGTAGCAAGAAATTAGTGGATATGACTTGCACTGCTTTCGCTAATGAAACTGCTTCTGAGAGTCCTGCTCCTGGTGGTGGAAGTATCTCGGCTTATATGGGAGCTTTGGGTGCTGCTTTGGGAACAATGGTTGCTAATCTTTCATCTCACAAAGCTGGTTGGGACGAAAGATGGGAAGAATTCTCTGTTGTGGCTGAAAAAGGTCAAGCAATAAAAGACGAATTGTTGTTCTTGGTTGATGAAGACACTCGTTCTTTCAACTTAATTATGGAAGCGTTTGGATTACCTAAGAAAACTGATGAAGAAAAAGCTGCAAGAACTGCCGCTATTCAAGCTGCAACAAAATATGCTATTGAAGTTCCTTATAGAACTCTTTGCAAATCATTTGAAGTGTTTGATGTTTGTCAAAAAATGGTTGAAATTGGAAATCCTAATTCAGTAACTGACGCTGCGGTAGGTATTCTTTGTGCAAGAGCAGCCTGCATTGGAGCGTTTATGAATATGCAAATCAACTGTGCAAGCCTTAACGACAAAGAATTTGTTAAAGACATAATCGCAAAAGGTCAAGCAATAGTTGATAAAGCCGAAGCAATAGAAAAAGAATTCACTGCAAGAGTTTTGAAACAAATTGCGGAATAATAATTTTAAATGTTTTTTTTCATAATCGGGAGGGCTTTTTCGCCCTCCTTTTTTAAACTTAGTTTTTTCTTTTATGCAAGATGTAAGAGTTTTTTCTTTGAGTGAGGTTACCAAAAGCATTGAACGTACTATTACTTCAAGGTATAGTTCGGAGTTTTGGGTGAAAGCCGAAATGTTAAAGTTGAATTTTTACACTTATAGCGGTCATGCTTTCCCCGATTTGGTAGAAAAAGAAAATGGAGTTATTGTTACGCAAATGCGTGCTACTATTTGGTCAAGCGATTTCAAGAGAATAAACGAGAAATTCACTCGTGCGGGGGTTGAGCTTAGCGATGGAATTACAATTCTCTTTAAGGCAAGCATAAAATATAATGGTTTCTATGGTTTAAGTCTTAGAATTAGCGACATTGATACTTCGTTTTCACTTGGAGAATTGGAGAAAGAAAAAAACGCTTCAATAGAAAAACTAACCGAAGAAAAGATTTTTGATTTAAATAAAACGACCGTTCTTGCCGATTTACCAAAAAGGCTTGCTGTAATCTCGGTTGAAACGGGCAAAGGTTATCAAGATTTTGTAAATATCATTTCTTCGCACAAAGAATTTGGCATTTTCCATAAGCTTTTTCCTTCTTTGCTTCAAGGCGATGGTGCAGTCAATACACTTATTCTTAGTTTGGAGAAAATAAGGGAAGTAAAGGAGTTTTTCGATGCTGCACTTATCATACGAGGTGGCGGAGGTGATATTGGAATGGCTTGTTATAACAACTATGAACTTTGTAAAACAATAGCAACTTTTCCTATTCCTGTAATAACCGGCATAGGACATTCTACAAATCTAACGGTTAGCGAAATGGTTTCTTATCACAACGGAATCACTCCTACGGATGTTGCCGACTTTATCATAAAACGTTTTCTTATTGCACAAGAAAATTTAGAGAGAATGGAGAGTTTGATAAAGATAAAAAGCAATTATAGAATAGAAAGAGAGAAAGAGCAATTAAACTTAATGGAAAAATATATCAATGTGCTTAATCCTCAAAACGTCTTAAACAAAGGTTATTCTATTACCTATCTTAATGGAAAGGTTTTAAAGAATAAGAACGATATAAAAAAGGGAGATTGTTTGATAACAAAACTTTCCGAAGGGGAAGTAAGGTCTATTGTGGAATAAAATCTTAAAAAAATTATGAATTACAATCAAGCATACTCAGAATTAAAGGAGATAGTAAATAGTTTAGAGTCTTCGGAGGTTGATATTGAAGACTTATGCAAAAAAATTGAGAAGGCAAAAGAGTTAATTGCCTTTTGCAAAAATAAACTCTCCGAAGTAGAGGTTGATATTGAGGCTTTAAACAATAAACTCCAAGAGTTATAGTGCGGAGATTATCTTTTCTGCCAAGAAATATGAGAGTTTGTAGTTTGATTCTACGCTCCAACCTGCAACATGTGGGGTTAAGACAACATTATTTCTTGAAAACAAGTCTTGAAGTTCAGTCGGTGCGTTCTCTAACTCGTTAGAAAATGCTTCAAACTCTAAAACGTCTAAGCCTGCTCCGAGAATTTTTCCTTCATTCAAAGCTTCTATTAAATCTTTTATCTTTACAACTTTTCCACGCGAGGTATTTAAAAGATAAAACGGCTTTTTAAAGTTTTGAATAAAGCTTTTGTTGAACATATATTTTGTTTCTTCGGTCAAAGGTGTGTGAAAAGATAGAACATCGCTTTGAGAAAAGATTTCCTCTAAGCTACATTCTTGTGCAAAATCATCGGAATAATTTGTTTTATATTTGTCGTAGGCTATTACTTTGCAATCAAATCCAGATAATCGTTGAGCAAAACTTCTTCCCATATTGCCGTATCCTATTATTCCTATGGTTTTGCCTTTTATTTCTAAGCCTCTGTTTTCTTCTCTAAGCCAAAGTCCTTTTCTTACTTGCATATCGGCAATGCAAATCTTGTTAAAAACCGCTAAAAGCAAACCAAGACAATGCTCCCCTACTGCATCGCGATTTCCTTCTGGCGAATTGATGCACTTTATTCCTTTTTCCTCGGCATAATCGGTGTCAATTGCATCCATTCCTGCTCCAATTCTTCCAATGACTTTAAGGTTTATTGCTCTATCTATTACTTCTTTGTCAATTAAGAGTTTGCTTCTTACAATTAAAACGCTGTATTGAGAAATTATTTCTAAGAGTTCTTCTCTTGAAAGGCTTAAATTAAAATCTAATTCAAAGCCTGCTTCTAATAATTTTTCGCTTAAAATTGAGTGTCCTTTATCTAAAACGAGTACTTTTTTCATTTGCTATTTTTTATGTATATAATTGACAAAATCTTCGTAACTTCCGTTAAATACATTCATATCTACATCGCCTCTTATGCCCGGAACAACGCCTTGATGTGAGTATTGCCAAATTTTCCACTTAATTATTTGTGGTTCATTGCAAAGTTTACAAAGCCAAAGGTCGTAATCATCAAAATTTCCTTTGATATAATGATTGTATGTCTGTATGTTTGTGTATATAATCGGCTTTTTGTCGTAGTGTTTCTCTAAGGTTCGCAAACAATTGTATATTTCGCTAATTACTTTATTTCGTTTCTCTTTTGAAAACTTATTTCCTCCATACAATTCCACGTCTAAAACCGGTGGAAAGTCCATTGGAGTTAAACTAACGTTGTTTATAAAGTTGTAAGCCTGCTCTTTTCCTCCTTTATTGAATCGAAAAAAGTGATAAGCCCCTACTATGATGTTATTTTTCTTTGCATTAGAGAAATTATACTTAAATCTCTTATCAACAAAGGTCTCTCCTTCGGTTGCTTTTATGAATGCGAAATTGATTTTTGAGGAATAAACCTCCTTCCAATTGATTTTACCTTGATGAGACGAAACATCAATTCCTACAACGGGGAAACGATAAGAATCAATCTTTACTCCCGAACAAGCATAGTACTTTCTATAATAGTCAATGCCGTAATTATATCCTATTATAGAAAGAATAATTAAGACAAAAATAGAAAGAAAAATCCAAATTCTCTTTTTTCTTTTTTTATTCTTTGCTACCATTTATAAAATAGTGTTCAAGAGATTGTAAAGGTGCAGAAACTTGTAGTTGTTTTCCCTCTCTAAGCGGATAAATGTAGAGAGAATCTTTGCCAAGAGCGAAAACTGAACTTTCAAATTCAGAAAAACTCATCTTAGGCTCTATGTTTGTAAAATTAGATATTACTTTTTCAAAAGATTGCTCATCAATATTCAACACTTGTGTTATTTTTAGCGGAGTATTTTTTGTTATATCGTAAGTTACTGCAAAGAAAGTGCTGTCTTTACTTGTAGTTTCGGCACAAATCACCTCTTTTTCAAACAAAGCACTTAAAAAACCATTATGATGAGTAACAAAAACCGTTCTTATCAATAAGTTGTGAGGTTCATTCTTTTTTCCAATTTCTTTTAACTGAGCAATTGATTCCTTAAACACCTTTTCGGCTTCAAGACTCATAGGTTTTATTGAGTAAGTAGTGTCTTTTACTTTTTTAATAGGCATTAAAACTTTTACTTTTATTCCATTTGTAGTATCATTTATAGAAAAACCACTCACAGTCATATTGCCAAGCATATAAAGCGGTGCATCTTCGTTTAGTTTCACACTAACAGTTTTAAAATCACCTGCTTTCTTTTCCTCTTTTTCAGAAGTTTTCTTTCCACACGAAGCAAAAACCATCGCTCCTATCACAAAAAAACAAAATATCTTTCTCATAAATTTCTTCATTAACTAATTTCTTATGCAAAATTACACCTTTTTGTCAATATTTAGCGTTTTAAAGAAAAAAGAATATTATCTTTGCCAAAGAAAAAAAACATAAAATCTATGAAAATACAATTTTTAGGTGCTGCAAAGGAAGTTACAGGCAGTAAACATTTGATTACAACTAATAAGGGCAAAAAAATACTTTTGGATTGTGGAATGTATCAAGGTAAAGGGTTGGAAACTGATGCTTTGAACCGTGATTTAGGTTTCAATCCCGAAGATATAGATTATTTAATCCTTTCTCACCCTCATATAGATCACTCAGGGCTAATTCCTTACATAGTAAAATTAGGATTTAAAGGCACAATATATTCTACTCCTGCCACAAGAGATATGTGTTCTATTATGCTTGTGGATTCAGCGAGCATTCAAGAGTTAGATACTCGCACTTTCAACAAGAAACGTGCAAGACAAAATTTAGAAGCTGTTGAACCAATTTACACAACTGCCGATGCACAAGAGGCAATGAATTATTTTGTGTCGGCTCCTTATGGAAAGAGAATTTTTATAGATGAAGATATTACTTTAAAGTTTACCGACAATGGTCATATCCTTGGAAGTGCTACTTGCAACATAACAATAAAGGAAGATGGTAAAGAAATAAAGATTGCATTTACAGGAGACGTTGGACGTTATCAAAAAAGAATTCTTAGAACTCCACAACCTTTTGAGCAAGCTGACTATATAATTATAGAATCGACCTACGGAGATAGACTTCATAACGATATTGATAAGAGCGAAGAAGAATTATTGAAAGCTGTTATAGATACTTGTTGCAAAAAGAAAGGAAAACTTCTTATTCCTTCCTTTGCAATAGGGCGAGCACAAGAAATTATTTTTGCTCTCAATAAATTGTGGGAAAAAGGTTTGCTTCCAATGATTGATGTCTATGTTGATAGTCCTTTGAGTCTTAATGCTACAAATATAATGCGTATTCACTCGGAATGTTTCAATGATGAGATGAAAGAATTTATGAAGACCGATCCCGATCCGTTTGGATTTGAAAAACTACACTATATTCGCAGCACAGAAGAGAGTAAAAGACTCAACTCAACTAAGACTCCTTGCATAATTATCTCTGCTTCTGGTATGATGGAGGCAGGAAGAATTAAGCATCACATTGCAAACAACATAGAAAACCCTCGAACAACAATTTTAGGTGTAGGATATTGTGCTCCAACTACGCTTGGACATAAAATTCTTAGAGGAGATAAGAACGTTTCCATTTTCGGACACGGATATTATGTTAAAGCAGAGGTAAGAAGTATTGATTCTTATTCTGCACACGCCGATTACGAGGAATTGATTCGTTTCTTGGAGTGTCAAGACAAAGAAAAAATCAAAAAACTAATTCTTGTACACGGAGAAAGCAAAACACAAGAAAATTTTGCTAATACTTTAAGAGAAAGAGGTTATAATAACGTTCATATACCTGCAAAATGCGAAACATTAGTCTTAGAATAATTGCTTATTTTTTTTGTTGTTTAGCGTTCAATTCTTTGTTTTCTCAATCCTTTGACAAAGAAAACGACAATCAAATTGGCGATACGGCAGTTAATTTTTCGTTTCTAAACGAAAATGGAAAGAGTGATTTATACAAACTCTTAGAAGAGAGAAACACAAATGTGTTAGTGGTTTTTTATAGCCCGGAATGTGAGGATTGTCAAGCGTTAAAAAAGAAAATGGCTAAGTCAAAAAAACTCAACTCCTTAATTGAGCAAAAACAATTGACAATTCTTGCCGTTGCTCCTGAGGTTGAGCTCTCTCTTTGGCAAGAATATAAAGACCAAATACCCAAAAATTGGATAAATTCTTACTGTGAGGACTGCGAGCCTATAACAAAGAGTTATATTTGGACAGTCCCAACGCTTTTTCTTATAAGTAAAGAAAAAATTATATTAAATAGAGACTTTAAACATCGTGAAAGAAATAAGTATAATTAATGGTCCTAATCTAAATCTTTTAGGACAAAGAGAAGTTGCAATATATGGCTCTGAGACTTTTGAGGAATATCTTGAAGTGTTAAAGAAAAGGTTTCCTAATGTAAACATATCTTATTTTCAATCAAACGTTGAGGGAGAAATTGTAACGCAAATACAAAAAGACTCTTCAAAAGACGGAATCATAATCAATGCAGGAGCCTACACACACACTTCTATTGCGATTGCAGATGCTATTTCAGCAATAAAAGCTCCTGTTATAGAGGTTCACATCAGCAACATATTAGCACGAGAGGAGTTTAGACACAAATCTTTCCTTTCTCCCGTTTGTAAAGGAAGTCTTTTTGGATTTGGAATCAAAGGTTATGAATTAGCTCTATATAATTTAGTAAACCTTTTGTAGTTTAATGTATTTTTTACCTACTTTATAATACTCTAAACTTTCACAAAATTCAAATACATCTTTACCTAAGACAACATCTTTTGCAGGAATATCAACCTCTTTCAATTCTCTGCATTGTCCAAACGCACTATCGCCTATTTTTGCTATAAAAGGTGAGAAATTAACACTTTGCAAAGACGAGCAACTCCAAAAAGCCTGATCGCCAACTACAACTAAACTCTTTGGTAAAGAAAGTTCCATTAATGCAAAACAATTACCAAACGCTAAGCGATCAATAGCTTCTAAGCCTTGATTAAACTCTACCGAACTCAATGCACTACAACCAAAAAACGCTTCTCTATCTATGGACTTCACATTATCGGGAATTTTCACAAAACTCAAAGACGAGCAAGACCAAAAACAACGTTCCTCTATTGACTTTAAGGAAGAAGGAAGCGAAATAGTATATAAGGACTTACACATAAAGAAAGCCTCCTTTTCTATGTAGGCAACCGATTGCGGAAGAGCTAAATCCACAAGTCCATTACACATATAAAAAGCTCGTTTACCAATTCTAATTAAGCAATTAGGAAAAGTGATCTTTTTCACTTCGCTACACATATAAAAACCCTCTTCTTCAATAAGAGAAACTAAATATGTTTTTCCTTTTATTTCAACAGTAGTTGGAATAACAAGATTTTCCGAAAGCGAACCTCTAATTCCCTTTACACTAACTTGACTTGTACCTTCTATAACGCTAAAAACAAGTCCATTTTCAGTAAGAGTTTGAGCGTTTATACCACCCAAAAACATTAAAAAACAAATAAAAAATACTACTCTTTTCATCTTAAAAATTATTGTTTTTACAAAGGTAGAATTTTTCTTTGAAAAAAATAAAAAAAGCAAAGAAAAATTTATTTTTTTCTTTGCTTTTTGAAATTATTTCTTTGATTTTTTTTGCTTAAAGTCTGCCTTTTCTTATGTATGTGATAATCAGGCGAAAAAGCATTAGGAAATTATACCATAGGGCTGTTATTGTGCCGTAGTGTTTGCACATAATTTTGTATCTTTCTTTGTTGGCTTTTACTACGTGCTTGCTACTTAGGCCTCCTGATAGGAATTTAGAGATATAAATTTTGGTATTTACTATTTTTTTTGCGTTTTCTATTGAAGTAAGCACCCAATCATAGTCGGCTGTTATGCGATAAGAGGTGTCATACTTTGGTGCTATGCTACGTTTTATGAATATGGATTGATGACACACTGTCATTCCCCAACGAAATGAGTTTTTTGTTAGATGTTTTGGTGGAGTGAGTCTTCGGCTTCCTATTTCTTTGAGGTTTTCTGCAAGAATCATTGTATTTCCATAGTAAATATCGGCATATTCTTCTTGGTGTAGAAAGATTTTTTCTAAGGTATCATGAGAGTAAAACATATCTCCTGCATTTATAAAGATGACATAATCTCCACTTGCAAGGTCTAAGCCTTTATTCATTGCAAAATACAAACCACTATCGGGCTCACTTCTCCATAAATCAATTATGTCTTGATTTTCTTTTATAAGTTGAAGGGTATTATCTTTTGATGCTCCGTCTATTACGATGTATTCTATTTCTGTATAGGTTTGATTACGCACTGATTTAATGGTACGTTGCAATAAACGTGCGGAATTAAAACAAACTGTAATAATTGATATTAACGGCTTTTTGTGCATTTGATCTTATTTCTTATTAAAACTTATTTTATTGTTTTTTAATATAAATATTCCTTCATCAAGCATTTGCCTTATAAAGTCTATTGCTTTTTCTCCTTCGGGAAATTCTGTGTTGTTTTCAAAATATGAGATTGTTTTTTCGCCTTGCAAAAGGGCGTTAATGATTTTTTCTTGCAAAGTTAAGTGTTTTGTTTGACTATTGCAACACAAATCACATTTTTTGCATTTCTCGGTTTCTATATTAAAGTATTTGTGGATGTATTGTTCTCTGCATTGTGAGTTTTCTAAGTAATCTATCATTTTTTCTGCTCTTTGAATTGATAAGTCTTTGAGTCTTTGATAGTTTTTTTCGGATATATAGAGTTCTTCTTTCTTTACTCTTTCTTGTTGAAAGATTATGTATTCTCCTGGTTTGAATCTTATGTAGGTTATTACACCCATTTTTTCTAAGCTTTTGAGTTTTAGAACAACTTTCTCTTTATCCCAACGTAAATAGGTGGCTATTTTTTCTTCTTCTACGAAGGTGTATTCTAAATTATTGCACCCACATATTCTTAATATGGTTGCAAGTAATGAGGAGTATTCGTCTGATATTTTTAGTATGGTTCTTATTTCAAAATCGCTTGATTGTATTTTTATTTTTGAAACAGGATAGTCTCTTTGATTATAAAGTAATATGCCTTCTCGTGAAAATATTTTTAAGGTATTGAATACCGATATGAAATCAAAGTGATATTTGTAGCAAAATTCGGTTAGAGTGAATTGTTTTTCATAGTTTTTGCCATCATAGTATGCTATGTTGTATTGAGAGTAAAGTGCATTGTAGATTTCTTTTATTTTTTCCATTTCCGGATAAGACATCACAACTCTTTTTCTTAGATTTTTTACATCGTTTTCGTGCCAATAGAGTATTGCGTATGCTTCTTTTCCATCTCTTCCGGCTCTTCCTAATTCTTGATAATACTCTTCTATGCTTGAAGGTAGGTCTAAGTGTATTACAAATCTTACATCTTGTTTGTTAATTCCCATTCCAAAGGCTTTTGTTGCTACCATAACCTTCAATTCTCCTTTTTGCCAAGCTTCTTGTCTTTGTTTTCTTTCATAGTTGCTTAATCCTGCATGGTATTCTGCTACACTTAGGTTGTATTTTTTTAGCTCTTCGGCATAGACTATGGCATTCTTTCGGGTAGAGACGTATATCAGTCCTGAACTATTAAATTTCTTTATTATTTCTATACATCTACCTATTTTGTCGTTGTCTTTAAATACTAAATAGTGTAGGTTTTCCCTTTTGAAACTTCCTTGCAAACAATTTAGTTTTTTAAATTCAAGATTTCTTTGTATGTCTTCTATTGTAAGAGGTGTGGCTGTTGCGGTTAAGGCTAAGAGTGGCACTTGTGGATAGTAGTCTCTAAGAGAGGATATTTCTCTATATTCTGGTCGAAATTCGTGTCCCCATTCCGAAATGCAGTGTGCTTCATCTACTACAAACAAACAAGGTTTCATTTTCCAAAGATAGTGTTGAAAGACTTGATTTTTTATGCGTTCTGGTGTGATAAAAAGAAATTTATAGTTCATTGTTATCACCTTATTCAACACATTGTCAAGTGTATTGTGGGAAATTTCATCGCTAAGACAACATGATTTTATTCCTTTTCTTTCAAGCGAGTCGCTTTGGTCTTTCATTAGGGAAATTAAAGGAGAAATTACTATGCAGATTCCTTTACTCATAAGGGCAGGTATTTGATAGCAAATACTCTTTCCTCCTCCGGTTGGCATTAAGGCTAAGGTATCATTGCCTAAAAGAACTGAGCTTATGACTTGTTCTTGAATTGAACGAAAGGAGTCATAAGCCCAATATTTTTTTAGTATGCTTTTTGCTTTTTCAAGCATTTATTTTTCCTCAAAAATGAAGGGTGAATCGAAATCTTTAAACTTTGGCAAGATTTTGTCTTTGTCTGAAAGGATTGGATTTTCAATTTGCCAATCTATTGCTAAGTCTTCATCTGACCAAAGTATGCCCGATTCCGATTCTTTGTTGTAGAAATTAGAGCATTTGTAAGAGAAAACAGTGTTATCTTCTAAACTTAGGAATCCGTGTCCAAATCCTTCTGGAAGATATAGCATACTCTTTTTCTCTGCATCTAATTTCACTGCTTTATATTTGCCAAAAGTTGGCGAGCCTTTACGCAAATCTACTGCAAAGTCAATAACACTACCTTTTATAACTCTAACTAATTTTGCTTGTGCAAAGGGTGGTTTTTGAAAGTGAATGCCTCGCAAAACTCCTTTTGAAGACATTGATTCGTTGTCTTGCACAAATGTTTGGTTAAAGCCAAGTTGTGAGAGTTTTCCTTGATTGTAGGTTTCACAAAAGTAACCTCTTTCATCGCGAAAAACGTCTGGTTCAATTATTAGTAAGCCTGGAAGTTCGGTTTGTGTTATTTTCATTTTTTTATCCGTGTATTGCTTTGTTATATGCTGCTTCTATGGCTTCCATTACTGCTTCACTCATTGTAGGGTGTGGGTGAATTGTTGAGGCTACTTCTTCTGCTTTCAATCCTTTTTGACGTGCAACAACGATTTCTGCTATCATTTCTGTTACATTATCGCCTATCATACTGCAACCAAGGATTTCATCGGTTTTTGCATCGATTACCACTTTCACAAAGCCATCTCTGTTTCCGCTTGCTGCTGCTTTGCCCGATGCCATATACATAAATTTGCCTACTCTTACTTCTCTTCCTTCGGCTTCTGCTTTTGCTTTTGTTAAACCTACGCTTGCAACCTCTGGTGTTGTGTATGTACAACCTGGAATATTAGAATAGTTTACGATTTCTGGGTTTTGACCTGCTATTTTTTCAACGCATACTACTGCTTCACGACTTGCTACGTGTGCTAAGGCTGGTCCGTGTACTATGTCGCCTATTGCGTAAACGCCTTCTACATTTGTGCGATAGTATTCATCTACTTCTATTTTTCCTCTTTCAAATTTTACGCCTGCTTCTTCTAATCCTAAGTTTTCTATGTTGGTGCTAACTCCTACTGCCGAAAGAACTACATCGCATTCTATTACTTGTTGTCCTTTTTTACCACTTATGTTTACTAAACATTTTTCTCCGCTTGTATCAACGCTATCTACTGAGGTTGATGTAAGGACTTTCATTCCGTTTTTCTTAAAGCAACGTTGTAAAGTTGAACTTACTTCTTCGTCTTCATTAGGAACAATGTTTGGCATATACTCTACAAGCGTTACTTGTGTGCCTAATGATTGGTAGAAATGAGCAAATTCACTTCCTATCGCACCTGAGCCTACTACAACCATGCTTTCTGGTTGTTCTTTTAGGGTCATGGCTTGGCGATAGCCGATAATTTTCTTGCCGTCTTGTGGCATATTTGGTAAATTGCGTGAACGTGCTCCGGTTGCAAGGATTATATGTGTTGCTTCAAAGATTTCTTCTTGTCCGTCTGCTTTTTTAACAACTACTTGTTTGTTTGCGTTTAGTCTTCCTTCGCCTTCTATTACCGTAATGTTGTTTTTTTGCATTAAGTGTTCAACTCCCTTACGCATATTGGTTGCTACGGTGCGTGAACGTTCAACTATTGCTTCCATATTTGGCTTTGCAGCTGTGGCATCTAAGTCTATGCCATAGTTTGCTGCGTGTTTCATATATGTATAAGCTTGTGCTGATTTTAAAAGTGCTTTTGTAGGTATACAACCCCAATTTAAGCATATTCCTCCTAAGTTTTCTCTTTCTACAACTGCTGTTGCAAATCCTAATTGTGAGGCTCTAACGGCTGCAACGTATCCTCCCGGACCGCTACCTATTACTATTACGTCAAATTTCATTGTTATTATTTTTTTATTTTATCTATTGCTTCTGTTATGTTTATTGCAAAGTCTGCTAATTTTTCACATTGTGCATACAAAGTACTGTATGAAATTCCTGTTTGATATGAATATTCGTTTTGTTTTACTGCTTCTGTATGCTCTGCTCTTAATTGATCTCTAAATTCGTTTATTCTTTGTTCTATTTCTTTGGCTCTTGCAGATGATACGTTGTGATAGTTTTCTGAAAGGTTGTCATTCATCTCCAAAACTGCTTCTCTTACCATTGAGAACATCTTTTGTAGTTTGTCTTTCATATCTTCTGTAAACCAAATATTTTGTTTGTTCTTACTTTCTATTGTAAGTGATAATTGATAACAGCTATCTCCTATGCTTTCAAGGTTATCTACTATTCTAAGCATTGCACTTATTTCTTGTGATGCTCCTAAGCTTAATCCTTTTTCCGATACTTTTGTTAGATAGTTTGCTATTTCTACTTCCATTCTATCGGTTATTTCTTCGTATTTTTTAGTTCTACCCATTAATTGATCAAATTTCTTGTCGTCCTTCATATCAAATAATTCTGGTATAAACTCATACATTCTTACTACTCGTTTTGAGAATGCTTGTATTTCTTGTTTGGCTGGTTCTATGCTTAATTCTCCTGCCGACATAAAGCCTGATGGTATGAATTTAAGTCTAAATTCTTCTTCTTCATTAGTTGGTATTAATTTATTAACTAATTTTTCTATTGAAGGAATGAACCAAACTAATATTAATGTGTTTAATATATTGAAACAGCTATGGAAAAGTGATAATGCAACAGGTACTGCTGCCGCATCTAACATAGGATTTACTCCTTCTATATTTTCTACTAATACTCCTATTAAGTAAAGGAATGGTTTGAAAAGAATCAACGCCCATATTACTCCTATAAGATTGAAAACTGAGTGTGCTAATGCTGCTCTCTTTGCTGTGGAATTTGCCATTATGGCTGAAATATTTGCTGTAATTGTTGTTCCTATGTTTTCGCCTAAAACTAATGCGGCTGCTACTTCAAAACCTATCAATCCTTGTGCACACATTACTAAGGTTACGGCCATCATTGCAGAAGAGGATTGTACTATAACTGTCATCACAGTTCCTATCAATACAAATAAGATATACGATAGGTATCCATAATTTGACATTGATGCTATAAAACTTAATACAGAGGAATATTCAGGTTGTCTGAAATCTGGCATACCTGATTGCAAGGCTTCAAGACCCATGAATAATAAGGCAAAGCCTATTAAAAATTCTCCTATTGATTCTTTGCCTTTTATAAATAGAAAAGGTGCTGCAATTGCTATTACAGGAAAAATAATTGTCGCAATTGAGAATTTAAATCCTAAAAGTGAAACTATCCAAGCTGTTACTGTTGTTCCTATATTTGCTCCCATTATAACGGCAATAGCTCCTGTTAAACTCAATAGCCCTGCATTCACAAAACTAACTACCATTACGGTTGTTGCTGAGGAAGATTGTATAAGAGTTGTAATACCTGCTCCTGTTAATACTCCACTGAAACGGTTTGAAGTCATTTTTGAAAGTATGCTTCTCATCTTGTCGCCTGCAATCTTTTGCAAACCATCGCTCATTACTTTCATTCCGTAAAGGAACAATCCTATTGCTCCTACAATTTCTAATACTTTTAGTAAATTATCCATCTTTTTTTTATTGTTGTTTTCTTAGTTTTATTTGGGAGCAAAGATACGACTATTTGATTTAATCTTCAAAATATATAAGAAAAAAAGGATTCATTTTTCATAAATGAATCCTTTTTATATTGTTTTTACTATTGTTTTACTCTGTTATTTTTTTCTCTATTGCTTCTAAATTTGCTCTAAATTGTTTGTCTGTTTCGCAACTATTTTGTACCGAACGACAAGCGTGTAACACTGTTGCGTGATCTTTATTGCCACATTTACTTCCTATTGCTGCCAAAGATGATTGAGTGTGTTTGCGTGAAAGAAACATTGATATGTGTCTTGCTGCTACAACTTCTCCTTTTCTTGTTTTTGATAGCATCGTTTCAACCGGTATCTTGAAATAATCACATACTACTTTTTGTATGTATTCTATTGATATTTCTTTTGTGTTGCTTTTAACGAATTTATCAATCATATCTTTGGCTAAATCCAAAGTTATGTCTTGTTTTGAAATTGAAGAGCGTGCCATAAGAGAGATTAGGGCTCCTTCTAATTCTCTTACACTTGAATTTATATTGTATGCCAAATATTCTATAACGTCCTTCGGCATTGAGATTCCATCTTTAAAGAGTTTTTTCTCTATTATCTCTATTCTTGTTTGTGCATCAGGCATTTGTAAGTCTGCACTTAATCCCCATTTTAAACGAGATATAACTCTTTGTTCCAATCCTGAGAGTTCAGCAGGTGATTTATCCGATGTAATGATTAATTGTTTATTTGCTGAATGAAGTCCGTTGAATATTTGAAAGAATACTTCTTGTGTACCTGTTTTATTGGCAAAGAATTGTATATCGTCAATGATTAATACATCTATCATCATTTGATAGAATTGTAAAAAGTCATTTCTTGTATTATTTTTAGTGCTTTCTACAAATTGTTGAAAGAATTGCTCCGCACTTATATACAATACTGTTTTTTCGGGAAAACGTCTTTTTGTTTCAAGGCCTATTGCGTGTAGTAAATGCGTTTTTCCAAGTCCTACTGAGCCGTGTATGAATAATGGATTGAAGGCTGTTTTTCCTGGATTCTGTGCTACGGCATATCCTGCTGAGCGTGCAAGTTGATTGCATTTACCTTCTACAAAGTTATCAAAAGAATAGTTCTCGTTTAGCTGAGAATTTACCTTTACTTTTCTGAGTCCTGGTATAACAAAAGGATTTGGTAAATCTTTTGCTTGTGCTTCTATGTTTACAGGTATGTTTTGTGCAAAATTATGTGTTGCAGATATATTGTTTGAAGGTAATACAGAGTTGCCACTTGTGCTTTTTATGCCTGTGTCTAATACAACAGAGTAAAGAAGTTGTGCGTTGTTTCCTAATTCTTTTCTTATAGATAGTTTTAGTACATCAATGTAGTTTTCTTCTATAAATTCATAAAAGAACATACTTGGAACTTTTAAAGTCAATACATCTTCCTCTAACTTTAAAGGTTCCAATGGTTTAAACCAAGTGTCAAATAACTTCTTGTCAGTTATGTTATCTTTAATAAAGTTCAAACAATTTTCCCAAACTTGTTTACAATCCTTTTTCATATCCTAATTATAAAACTTAGTCCTATTTTTGTTTTTTTCGCTCAGCAAAATTACGTGCTTATTTCTTTAAAATAAAATCTATTTTTTTTTGGTTTATTCGTTTGTTTTTATTATAAAATTTTCAATTTTTCGATGTCATTTTTCGTAATCAAAACCCATTTTTTATCTAAATGGCTCATTAATACATAGATTTAAAGTTTCAAGCTATAAAATACTCCCTTTTTACCCCCTTAGAGAATTTTTTTGACAAAAAAAAATCTTTTACACTTTTTTTTCAACACTTTTATTGTTAAAAAGCAAAAAAGTTGTTCTTTATTCTTCTGAAATAAATTCCAAAGTTATGGTTGTATTTGGTGGAAATGAATTTTCAAATTTAGTAACGTTTCTTTTTTCAATCAAAACTTCTATTTGACAATTAAGATCAAAAATTTGATTCTTTTGCTCGGCATTATTTTGCTTTAATATATTCATTACCACATTCATATCCTCGTATGCAAAATAAATATTGTATTTATTTTTTACTTGTCTTTCAACTATTTCTGCAAGGGCTATACATTCGGCTGAGGATTCTTTATAGGCTTTTATTAAACCACTTACTCCTAATTTTGTCCCTCCAAAATATCTAACTACAACTAATAATACATTTGTTAGATTATTGGATTGTAATTGTCCGTATATTGGTTTACCTGCGGTTGAGGAAGGTTCGCCATCATCATTCATTCTAAATTGTTCTTTATCTGCACCTATTATATAGGCATAGCAATGATGTGTTGCGTCATAATATTTTTTTTTCAACTGAGTTAAATATTCCTTAACCTCATCGACCGAAGTAACAGGATAAAGAAAGGAGAGAAATTTACTCCCCTTTTCTTTATAAATACTTTCTACTGCTTTATTGATAGTAAGATAGTTCTCTGCCATAAATATTCGGCTTTTCTTTATTGAAGCATTGCGGCAACTCTTTTCAATGAATTGATAAAGATGTCTATATCTTCAAAATCGGTATATAGAGCAAAGGAAGCTCTTGCCGTTCCTGGTATATTATAATGTTGCATTACAGGTTGAGCACAATGATGACCTGTTCTAATTGCTATTCCCATTTGATCTAAAAGCGTTCCTACATCAAAAGGATGGGAATTTGCAACAAGGAATGAAATTGCGCCTGCTTTTTCTTTGGCGTTACCTATTATTCTAACTCCATCTATGGTTTCTAATTGCTCTGTTGCATATTGCATAATTTTATCCTCGTGAGCAATAATATTTTCCATTCCTAATTGATTGATATATTCTAAGGCTTTTCCAAATCCTATTACATCGGCAACAGAAGGTGTACCTGCTTCAAAACGATATGGTGATACATTATAAGTTGTTTTTGCAAAGGTTACTTCTTTTATCATTTCACCTCCTGCTTGATAAGGGTGCATTTCTTCTAAGAGTTCTTTTCTTCCATAAACTACTCCTATTCCCATTGGAGCATAGATTTTATGAGCTGAAAAACAATAGAAATCACAGCCCAAGTCTTGTACATCTACCTTTAAATGAGCTACGGCTTGTGCACCATCAACAATAGTCAAAATTTTTCTTTGATTTTTTTCTTTTTTTCTTTGATTTTTTTCTAAAATTCTTTGAATTATTTCTTTAATTCTATGAATTATTCCGAGCGAGTTTGATACTTGTGCAAGAGATACTATTCTTGTCTTATCACTTAGAAGTGTTTCTAATTTTTCTACTTCATAAGTACCATCATCTTTTATTGGTAGAACTTTAAGTTTTGCTTTTGTTCTCTCACAAGCTATTTGCCAAGGAACTATGTTTGAATGATGTTCCGATTCTGAAATAATTATTTCATCATCTTCTTCTAATTGATAAGAAAGACTTGATGCTAAAAGATTTATACTTTCTGTTGTTCCTCTTGTATAAATAATTTCCGAACTTTCTTTTGCGTTGATGAAATTCTTTATTTGTTCTCTAACTGCTTCAAACTTATCGGTTGCAATTTGACTTAGAGTGTGAACTCCACGATGAACATTTGCATTGTAATTCTTATAATAGTCTGATATAGCTTCTATAACTTGAATAGGTTTTTGTGTAGTTGCTGCATTATCAAGATAAATAAGTGGTTTATTATTTACCTTTATATCCAAAATTGGAAAGTCTTTTTTTATTTGTTTTATATCCATATTCTATTTCTCTAAAACCAAATCAGGAATTTGATTCATTGTTTTTACATAATGGAAATTCAATCCTTCTAAGTATTGGGAATTTATGTCTTCTATATCTTTTCTATTGCTTTCAGAAAGAATAATGTCTGTAATCTTTGCTCTTTTTGCTGCAAGTATTTTTTCTTTTATTCCACCAACAGGCAAAACCAATCCTCTTAGAGTAATTTCCCCTGTCATTGCAAATTTAGAATTAACCTTTCTTCCACTAAACAAACTATATATTGCAGTAAACATAGTTATTCCAGCACTTGGACCATCTTTTGGAGTTGCTCCCTCTGGAACGTGAAGATAAATATCTTGATTTTCAAAATCCTCACTACCCAATCCTAATTCTTCTGCATTTGATTTTATGTATTCGTATGCCAAGGTTGCAGATTCTTTCATTACATTGCCAAGATTTCCTGTTAGATTGATATTACCTTTACCTTTTCCTTTACTTGCTTCAATGAAAAGTATCTCCCCTCCAACAGAAGTCCAAGCTAAACCTGTTACAACTCCTATCATATCTTCTTCTAAGTGAAGATTATGAGAAGCTATTGGCAATCCTAATATTTCAGATAAATCACTTGGCTTTATATTTTTTTGATAAGATTCTTCTTTTACTACTTGCACAGCTCTATGTCTAACAACCTTTGCTATGACTTTATCTAATTGACGAACACCAGACTCTCTTGTATATTCATTTATTATAGTTGAAATTGCATCTATTGAAAGAGAAAGATGTTTTTTCATTAAACCATGCTCAGATAATTGTTTTGGAAGTAAATGTTTTGTTGCTATCATTTGTTTTTCTTCTTCTATGTAGCCTGAAACATTTATTACTTCCATTCTATCAATCAATGCAGGGTGTACATTAGACAAACTATTTGCAGTTGCAATAAAAAGCACATTTGAAAGGTCGTAATCTATATCTAAATAATTATCATGAAAAGCTGTATTTTGTTCTGGGTCTAAGACTTCTAACATTGCTGAGGCAGGATCGCCATGAGAACTCATTCCCATTACTTTATCTATTTCATCTAACACAAAGACAGGATTTGAACTCTTTGACTTTGTAATAGATTTCAATATTCTACCTGGCATTGCTCCTATGTAAGTTCTTCTATGTCCTCTTATTTCACTCTCATCGCTCAATCCCCCTAAGGCAACTCTTACATAATTACGTCCAATTGCCTTTGCAATACTTTTTCCCAAAGAAGTTTTTCCCACACCAGGAGGACCTACAAAGCATAAAACAGGAGATTTCATATTACCTTTTAGTTTCAAAACCGCAAGATATTCTAATATTCTCTCCTTTACTTTTTCCAATCCATAATGATCTGCATCTAATATCTTCCTTGCTTTATCTAAATCAAAATTATCATTTGTAAAATCATTCCATGGAAGTTCTATCATGAAATTCAAATAGTTCAACTGAATGGAATACTCAGGAGAACTTGCGTGCATATTAGATAATTTTCTAATTTCTTTTTCAAAAATCTCAGAAACTTCTTTTGACCATTTCTTTGTTTTAGATTTTTTTCTGAGTTCTTCTATTTCCAAATCACTTGGCGAACCACCTAATTCTTCTTGAATAGTTTTTAATTGTTGAGTAAGCAAAAAATCCCTTTGTTGCTTATCCATATCAGATGAAACTTTCTTTTGAATTTCTAATTTCAATTTTTGAAGTTCCATTTCCTTAGTCAAAACAGATAAGACTTTATTTGCTCTTTTAGCAAAGCTATTCATCTCCAATAATTTCTGTTTTTCAGTTACAGAAATATCTAAATGAGCTGCGACATAGTTTAATAAGAAATAAGGGTTTTCTATATTTTGTATAGCAAAACTTGGATCAGTTGGCATATTAGGCACCATTTTCAACAGTCTTATGTACATATCCCTAACAGCCTCTGCAATTGCCATATAATTTTCTGGCAAATCCTTTGCTTTATCTGGATATTCCTTTCCTTTACCAAGCCAATAAGGTTCTGTTTGCAGAAGTTCTTCAAGAGAAAATCTATCCAAACCTTGAAGAATTACCATAGTAGTACCATCAGGCATATTAAGAGTTTTAACAACCTTAGCCAATGTTCCTACTTTATATAAATCTGAATTTTCAGGATCATCAATCTTTACTGACTTTTGAGCAACAACCCCTATTATTTGTTTAGTCTTATAGGCAGTTTTTATAAGTTTTATTGATTTTTCTCTTCCTGCTGTTATTGGAATAATTACTCCTGGGAAAAACACATTGCCTCTTAAAGGTAAAATCGGCAACAATTCTGGCAATTCAGAAACAGTTAAATCCTTTACATTTTCTTCTGTTAATAAAGGTATTATTTCAGGTTCCCCACCCCCCATCACTGCTGTCAAATTATCCAAATCTTTATTAAACATTATCTTAATCTCTTATTTTTTAACGTTTGTTTATAGACATTAATTAGTATATCCTTATCCAAGTCAGACATTTCAATATTTCTTCTTTGATACATTTTTTCTGCAACCTGAATTGCCTTATCAATATCAAAGACTTTCAAACCAGCTGTTCCACCCCAAACAAAAGATGGAATAAAATTTCTTTGATAACCATGACCGTAAATATTAGAACTAACACCTACAACCGTTCCTGTATTGAACATAGTATTTATACCACACTTAGAATGATCACCCATAATAGTTCCACAGAATGTTTGACCTGTTGGCACAAAAGTATTTTGCTCTATACTCCAAAGTCTAACCTCTTCATACGTATTTTTGAGATTTGAAGCATTTGTATCCGCACCAATATTACACCACTCACCTATAACCGAATTTCCAATAAATCCATCATGAGCCTTATTACTATATCCAAAAATCACAACATTAGACACCTCACCACCAACCTTAACGTATGGTCCCAAAGTTGTAGCTCCATAAATCTTAGATGCCATTTTCAAAACAGAATGCTCACACATAGCAAACGGACCTCTTACTACACTACCTTCCATTATTTGAGCATCTTTTCCAATGTAGATTGGACCTTCCTTTGCATTCAAAACAGCAAATTCAACCTCCGCTCCTTCTTCCACAAATATATTTTCCTTACCAAGAACCCTATTAGTATCACTCAAAGCAGCTGACTTTCTTCCTTGAGTCAACAATTTAAAATCCTCTCTTAAAGCCTTATCATTCAAAGCAAAAATATCCCAAGGATTAGTTATCTTTATAAACTCTCCTTCAAAGCTAACCTCTTGTGTAGAATCTTCATCTGATAGGAATTGTTCTTTTGTTTTATACATCGCAATAACATTATTGCCACTAACCAAAGCTTGCCCTACTTTCAAGTTTTTAATTTCTTCCACCAAACTTGGAGTCGGACAAATAGAACCATTAATAAGCATCATTTCTTCCGAATGAGCAGTTGGATACTTAGCAGACAAATAATTCTCTGTTATCGTAGAAGTCTTATCCCCTAAATATTTTTCCCATTTTTCTCTAATAGTCAAAATACCTATTCTTATATCACAAACAGGTCTAATATAAGTCAACGGCTTTAACGAATCTCTTGATGCATCAAACAAAATATAATTCATAGTCTTCTTGGTTTTTAATTCACAAAATATTATTACGCTACAAAAATACAAAAAAACGTTCTAACTTTTCAGTGTAGAACGTTTTTTTGATAAATCAACTATCAAAAAATTACTTTAAGACAGTTTTTCTATTTTTATACTTATTCATAAACTTATCTACACGTCCTGCTGTGTCAACTAATTTCACCTTACCTGTAAAGAAAGGGTGAGATGTATTAGAGATTTCCATTTTGATAAGAGGGTAGCTAACACCATCTATTTCTATTTCTTCTCTTGAAGCAGCACAACTCACAACTTCTTGTTATGAACACTTGTTCATTAGACATATCCTTAAAAGCACAAAGTCTGTAAGTTTTTGGATGAATATCTTTTTTCATTTCTTAATTTTTTTTGCCGTTCGGCCCATTTTCACCAAACGGGTTGTTAAACATTATTTTAAATTTCGGTTTGCAAAGATACTACATTTATCTCAAATAGCAAGACAAAATCTCAAAAAATTATTCATTTTTATTTTTTTCAGTTTCTTCAAGCAATTTTACCTTTGCTTTTAGAAGTTGAATTTCCGATTTTGCTTTTTCTATTTTCTTATCAAATTCAGCTTTTAATAAATCTGCCTGTTTGCTACTTGCCAAAAATCCAAGATTATTTTCCCAAACATTCAAATCATTTTGCAACTTTTGAATTTGATCTAAAAACTCTTTCTTTTCTCTTGAAATATTTCTCTTACCATCAGAAGAATCCAACTTCATTTTAAAATTATTCAAATTAGATTCAATAGAATCCGATTGAAGTTTATCAAAATGAGCATCGATAGCCTTACGAAATTCTGCATACAAACGATTTCTTTCATTTGTTGAAACATAACCTACCTCTGACCATTGACGTTGAAAATCCTTAATAACATCTAAATTATGTTGTTTATCTTCGGTAAAAGAAAACTCCTTCACAGCTTGAATCAAAGCCTCTTTCTTTGCTATATTTTCGCTTTCACTTTCCTTACGGTTTTGATAATCTTGTGATTTTCTTTCAAAGAATTTATCACATGCCTCACGAAAACGCAACCACAATTTATCAGATTGTTTTTTTGCAACATAACCTACTTCTTTCCATTCAGCTTGCAACTTCAACAAATCCTCTGTTGCTCTTTTCCAATCGTTTCTTTCCGCAATCACCTCAGCTTGAAGACAAAGCTCTACCTTCTTTTGATAATTTTCATCTTGCGACTCTTTCATTTTAGCAAAAGCCTCTTTCTTATCTTCGTAGAACTTATCTATTGGTTTTTTAAATCTATTCCAAATATTTTCATTCTCTTCTTTTGGCACAGGACCAATAGTCTTCCATAAATCAAACAATTCATTAACCTTTGTTGTAGCCTCTGTCCAATCCTTAACTGTTAAAAGTTCAGTCTTCAACAATTCTTCAAGTTTATCACACAAAGCCTTTTTTGCCAAAAGGTTATTATTTTGTTCTTCTCTTATTTTCTCGTAATGTTCTTGACAACGTTTATTCACAGCATCTGATGCCTTTTTAAATCTCTCCCAAATCTCATCACTCTTATCAGCAGATACCCTTCCGATTTCTTTCCATAACTGATGACATTCTTGCAACTGACGGAAAGAATCATTAATTGAAGACTCCAACAAAAGACCCTCTACTCTTTCACAAAGAGCAATCTTCTTTTTCATTCCAATTTCCAAAAGCTCTCTATTGATTTTCACCTTATCATAGAACTTTTCTATCAAAAAATGATAACTTTCCCACAAAGAATTAGCCTCTGAGCGTGGCACTGCTCCAATTTCTTTCCACTTTGTTTGCAATTGATTAAACGTATCGTATATTTCCTTTAAAGAACCCTCTTGTTGCAACAACACTCTCAATTCTTCAAGAACAGCTTTCTTCTTTTCTAAGTTATCTATCTTATCTTGTTCTTGTTTTTCCAAATATTTTTGTCTTCTTTCCCTATACTCACCATATAGTTTACGGAAGTCTATATCTAATTGATCTAACTCACTCTTATAATCTTCCTTTACTCCACCTTCTTCTAAGAATTTCTCAAAAGCCTTTGCATAAATCTCTTTACTCTTTGCATCAAAAATATCCTTAATAGCTCTTGCTCTTTGCTTTAACACATCAAAATCATTTGCATTTAGCAAATTTTGAAACTCTTTTAATAAATCCTCTCTATCAAGAGTTTGATAGTTTTGCATTACTTGTTCAATGTTTTCTTCAATAGGTTGCTGTATTTTTTCATCTTGTTCAACAAGATTTTCTGAAGCATTCATTAAATCGTCCATACGATAAAATTTAAAAGTTGTTGTTAATTGTTATTACTCTATTTTTTTTGCAAACTTATAACATTTTTTTCAACCAATGAAATAAAAACATAAAAATTGAGAAAAAATTTGCAGATTCAATTTTTTGTTCTACTTTTGCACTCGCAATGGTTCACTAATGCAAGGTTTTTGCAAAGTGATTAAAAGGGAATCAGGTGAGAATCCTGAACAGTCCCGCTGCTGTAAGTTCTAAAAAATTTGAATAACAATCTTAGCCACTGTTTTTAATAATGGGAAGGCGTTATTCAAAAGAACAAGTCAGAAGACCTGCCGTGCAAAGATTAAGAAATAAATTTCAGTCTTCGAGGAAAGGACTAAATTATGAACAGAAAGATTATAGCAATATTAGTATCAATCCTATATTCTTGTGTAGTATTTTCACAAGACACACTTCGAGTAATTACTCTTGAAGGCTTTGAGGTTATAGACTCCTCTTTGGACAATCACAATCAACAAACCTCCTCTCACAAATTAGAAATAGAAAAACTAAAAAAGCTATCAGTTTACGACATTGGTCAAGCCGCAAAATTTCTTCCCGGAGTAACAATCAAAGACTATGGCGGAACAAACGGCTTAAAAACAATATCCGTTAGAGGCTTAGGCTCTATGCACACAAACCTTCTTTACGATGGAATAAGCGTAAGCAACACACAAAACGGACAAATAGACTTATCAAAATTCTCGGTAAACAACGTTGAAGAATTAAGCCTCGACAACGGCAACCGCATAATGAATATGCAAACAGCTAAAAGCCTTGCAAGCGGAAGCGTACTTTCACTCACAAGCAAAAGACCCGTTTTCAGTCCAGAGAGAAACACTAACGGCAACCTATCACTTTCTTACGGAAGTTTCAACCTCTTTAACATAAGTGGAAATCTTAACAAAAAGATAAACGAAAAACTTATAATAAACTTTAACTCAGAATTCATAAACTATGAAGGCTCCTACCCTTATACCCTACACTATGGCAATGGGACAAACGATAGCACCTCAAAAGAAAAAAGACAAAACAACGACTTACTATCTACAAAAATCGAATCAAACATCTACGCAAACATTTCAAACAAATCCTCCCTTAAAACAAAGATTTATTTCTACTATGACGAAAAAGGCCTACCAGGCCCTACCACACTATATTACCTATCCTCAGCTCAACGACTTTGGAACAGAGATTTCTTTCTTCAAAACGTCTTTACACACCATTTCAATCAAAACCTATCATACAAAAACCACATAAAACTCTCCACAAACCACACCCGATACTTCGACCCTTACTACAACAACGCACAAGGCTTTCAAGAAGATATTTACAACCAAGAAGAAGCATATTTAAACAACATATTAGCATGGCAAAACAAAAAGAAAACAATTAGCTTTTCACTTACAAACGACCTTTCCCTAAACACCCTTAACGCAAAAACAAACTATGAATTTGACCCAAGACGTTTCAGCAGCATAAGTGCAATAACAAGTGCATTTAAGCACAAAAAACTTCGATTAGATTTCAACCTACTTCACACCCTTACGAAAGATTGGGCAACACTCCACAAAGCCTTTGCAACACAAAACCATTTCAGCCCATTTCTTAGCCTATTACTAAAAGACTCCCACTATGAAATCAGCCTATTCTACAAAGACATATTCCGCATTCCAACCTTCAACGATCTATACTATAACCTTGTTGGAGAACCCAACCTAAAACCCGAAAAAGCCAAACAATACAACCTACACACAGCCTACTTTGCACATTGGGGAGAAGAAAACTATCACAACATCTATTTAGGCATAGACCTATATCACAACAAAGTAAAAGACAAAATAGTAGCCGTACCAAGAAACAACCTATTCATTTGGAGTATGGTAAACTACGGACAAGTAACCATAAACGGCTTAGAAATTAAATTAAACTACACACACGAAAGATTTATAAACAAAGAAAATATGAAAATAAATCTTAACCTAATATACAACTACCAACAAGCCGTAGATAGCGATAAAAACAGCAATACATACCAACATCAAATACAATACACACCACGTCATAGTGCAAATGCAATCGCAACAATAAGTCTAAAAGACTATTCCCTTGCCTACACACTTTCCGCCGTAGGAAAACGCTACACAATGAACGAAAACACAAATCGCAACTCCCTTGCACCATATTGCGAACACTCCCTAAGCCTTAGCAAAACCTTTAAACATTGGGAAATAAAAATCTCTTGCAACAACCTAACCAACGCACAATATGAAATCATAAAAAGCTACCCAATGTGTGGAAGAAACTATAATTTAAGCATAAAATATAAATT
>RHMF01000175.1_pt1 | contig 26145 bp, 25 predicted proteins | sample 5365151 | NCBI WGS metagenome assembly RHMF01 (sample SAMN10266501, study PRJNA497801) | feces metagenome | isolation source: feces | host: Bos taurus | place: China: Prairie of Fairy Mountain | collected 2017-08-14 | reverse complement strand
GCTGTCTGCGGCTCAGCATCGGGAAATAATTTTATCATCCAGGCACTGACAAAAAGCATAATAAAAAAAGTACCTATGCCCCATAAGACCGAATAAAAAAGCCAGCGATCATTTTTTAATGGCCGAAGACCAATCTCTGCTATTGAAACGCCTCGCAAACGCAAAAACAGCATCACCATTCCAACCATTAATGCTGTCTGAAAAATCTGCTGAACCAGCATCCGGTTAATCACAGTCTCACCGCCCGGTAAAAAACCGGCCAGCCATTTTACCGGCAGTAATCCACTGCCGGCAATCCCGTTCATCAGTATATAAACCAGAAACAGCATAATAAAACCATCCGCCATAGAAAGCCGTTTCTGTAATCTCCAGCTGCCAATGCGCACTTCTGCAACCTCCAATCGCGTAGACTTCACCTATTTTATTAAACTTTAACACAAAACAGACAAAAAAAACAGAGGTCTTAGAGACCTCTGTACAAATTATATTAAAATTCATCACTATCTTCATCATAGTAAAAGGATTTGATGGCGGTTTCTTTGTTACGCCAGTCTTCATTTACTTTTACCCATAAATCCAGATATACTTTTTCGCCCAGCAGGAATTCAATTTCTCTGCGCGCTTTGCTGCCGATTGTACGCAGCATACTGCCGCCTCTGCCGATAATAATCCCTTTCTGGCTGTCACGTTCTACGTAAATCGTTGCCCCTACATAGATTTTGCCGTCATCCTGCAGTTTCATCTGCTCAACAATAACTGCAATGCTGTGAGGAACTTCATCACGGGTTGCCTGCAGAATCTGTTCACGAATCAGTTCTGCAATTACAATTTCCTCTGGCTGGTCGGTTACCGAATCTGCCGGATAGAACTGCGGGCCTTCCTCCAGATATTTGAAGGTAGTTTCAACCAGCTGCTCTACGTTGTCACCTTTTCTGGCCGACAGCGGGAAAATTTCTGCAAATTCCAGACGATTCTGCCATTCTGCAATTTTATGCAGTACGTGTGCTTTTTCCACACGGTCAATTTTATTTAAAATCAGGAAAACCGGTGCATCGGTTTTCTGCAGCTGCTGCACAATATACTGTTCACCCGGACCAAAATCCTGTGTAATATCCACCAGATAATAAATCACATCGGCATCATACAGAGAACTCTGTGCAATATCCACCATGCGTTCGCCCAGTTTGTGGCGAGGTTTATGAATCCCTGGTGTATCTAAAAATACAATCTGACCTTCTTCATTGGTCAGAATCCCGGTAATGCGATGACGGGTAGTCTGCGCCTTATCGGATACAATTGCAATTTTACGGTCTAAAATCTGATTCAGCAGTGTAGACTTCCCTGCATTTGGTCGTCCAACCAGTGCTACAAATCCTGTCTTCATATTACATATCTCCTTTGTCAGACTCTTCGCTTTGCGGAAAATCCTGAAAACTATAAGGAAGCAGCTCCGCTACGGTTGTGAAAATCTGCTTACCTTCACGGTTAACCAATAATACTTCCATCTGAGGCCCTAACTCCTGCATAACCTGTCGGCAGGCTCCGCAAGGCGCAACCGGTTCCGGTGTATCCGCACAGACTACAATCCGCTTTAATACCCTTTCCCCATTGGCAACAGCCTGAAACATAGCAGTTCGTTCTGCACAGTTGCACAGCCCGTAACTGACATTCTCAATATTGCAGCCTCCATATATACGACCCGACGCAGTCTCCACTGCAGCCCCTACCTTAAAACCGGAATAGGGGGCATAAGCCTGTTCTCTGGCCTTCCACGCCGCATCCTTCAGAATATCCCAGTTATCCTGTGGATTATTCTTCATCTTCATCATCCTCGTCTTCCTCTGGCGGAAGCAGAGTCACTTCCACTTTTGTAATGCGGCGACCGCTTACATTAACAATTCGAATCAGGAAACGGCCAACGGTTACTTCATCGCCAACCTCCGGAATACCGCCTAAATGTTCAAAAGCTAAACCGCCGATTGTATCAGCTTCACTTTCTTCCAGGATTTCCTCATCCAGTTCCACATCGAAAGCCTCTTCCACATCACCGATTGGTGCACGGGCATCTGCCACCAGCTGATTATCGCTGTGCATTACAATTAAATCTTCCTCCACGTCGTATTCGTCCTGAATATCGCCGATAATTTCCTCAATTAAGTCCTCAATTGTTACCAGACCATTGGTACCGCCATATTCATCCAGAATAATCGCCATGTGTACTTTTTTCAGACGCAGTTCATTTAACAGATCGCTAACCTTTTTGGTTTCCGGAATATAGTAGGCATCACGAATCAGTTCCCGTACTTTCAGTTCATCAAAATTCGCATTCAGATGTTCAAAAATATCTTTTGCGTACAGAATCCCGACAATATTGTCGATGCTTTCCTCGTAAGCCGGAATACGGGAATGCCCCCCGTCAATAATCAGACGCAGCGCATCATTGATGCTGTCATCCACATCCACCGCTACAATATCAATGCGGGGAACCATAATGGCTTTTACATAGGTTTCGTCAAATTCCATGATACTGTTAATCATTTCTGTTTCAGATTCGTCAAAAACGCCTTCTTCCTGACCAACGTTTACCAGAATTTTAAATTCATCCTCCGTGATAGTCGGATCCTCTTCCTCGTTCTTTTTACTGAATCGTACAACAGTATCCGACAGTTTTGTCAGCAGAAATACCAGCGGTGTCAGAACAACGCTCACCAGTTTAATAAACGGCGCTACAAACATAGCCCAGCCTTCTGCATGAGCCGCTGCCAGATTTTTTGGCATGACTTCCCCGAAAACCAGAACCAGCAGGGTCATAACCCCGGTTGCAATCCCCACACCGGCATCGCCAAAATAATCGGTAGCCATTTTGGTTGCCAGTGCCGAAGCGCTGATATTTACAATATTGTTGCCGACCAGAAGAGTCGAAATCAGGCGGTTCTGATTTTCCAGTAAATCCAGAACCAGACCGGCCTTTTTCTCACCATCTTCCTGCAGATTACGCAGACGGATTTTATTTGTCGATAAAAACGCTGTCTCTGCCGATGAAAAAACTGCCGATAATGCAATTAAAACTACTAAAACAATTACCATCGAACTGTCCGTATCCAAAATTAAACCAACCTCCAAAATCATTCTTTCTGTAATAAAACAAACAATAAAAGAATCGTCCTGATACCTTACGTATTCTTATATTTTAGCGAATCGCGCCGATAACTGCAAGCAGTTCTTCTTCTCGCGCACGCATCTCTTTCTTTTCTTCTTCTTCCATATGGTCATATCCTGCCAGATGCAGCAAGCCGTGCACCAGAAGATACATAACTTCCCGCTCTAAACTGTGACCATACTCTTCGCACTGTTCCTGAGCCCGTTCCAGCGAAATTACGATATCGCCGAATAAGATTTCATCTTCATCATCGATTTCCTCATCGGCTTCGTACATCGGAAACGACAGTACATCGGTCGCACTGTCTTTATCCCGATATTCCCGGTTCATTTCGCGGATTGCCTCATTATCAACAAATAATAAATCAACTTCCGCTTCTTCCGGAATCTGCTCCTCTTTTAAACAGATTGCTGCGACTTTATTGATTTTTTCTTCCCAGTCAGCCGGGATTTCAATTTTGTCCTGTTCATTCGTTATGATGACTGTCATGGTTTCCCTGTCCCTCCTGTAATTTCAGCAGTTCATTCGCCTGTGGCGGATACTCGATTCGTTTATGGTAAATCCCGTTGATAACCCGTGTAAAGGCTTCCGCAATCAGTTCTAAATCACGGAAGGTCAGTTCACATTCATCGAACTGTCCATCATTTAATTTACCTTTAATTAACGTACGAATAAAACCTTCAATCTGCCCAGGTGTAGCATTTTTCTTAGAACGCACCGCCGCTTCTACGGTATCGGCCATCATCAGAATTGCGGCCTCTTTTGTCTGCGGTTTCGGCTGTTCGTAGCGATAATCCCGCTCTTTTGCCTGCGGGTCAGTTTCTTTTGCTTTCGAATAGAAGAATGACACCAGACTGTCACCGTGATGCTGTGCAATCATCTGAATAATAATCGGCGGCAGCTTGGCCTCTTTTGCCATCTCAATCCCGTCTTTCACATGCGATGTGATAATCAGGGTGCTGAGCTGCGGTGTCATATTGTTATGCGGATTATTGCCGGAGAACTGATTTTCCGCAAAAAAGTACGGACGTTTCAGTTTCCCGATATCATGATAATAAGCTCCTAAACGAACTTCCAGCCCGTTAGCGCCAATGGCTTCAGCAGCTGCCTCCCCTAAATTGCCTACCATAATGCAGTGATGATAGGTGCCAGGTGCTTCTGTCATCAGTTTTTTCAGAAGCGGCTGGCTTGGGTTGGCCAGTTCCAGCAGCTTAATGGATGTTGTAATGCCAAAAATATTTTCCAGATACGGCAGAACCCCCATGGTAAAAATCGAGGAAATCAGACCGTTTGATACCCCGAACACAACCCCGAAAAGGATCACATCCGGTGTCTGGCTCTGAATCATACCCAGCCCGATAATCAGACAGGCATTCACCGCGCTGATGCTGAGCGCTGTGCGGGAAATATCGGAACGCTGCCCTAACGTCGCAACCCCTAAAGACCCGGTAAGCCCGCCAATTAAGGCCACAACTGCAAAAGCCGAATTTTCAGTGTACATCCCGACAAAAATCGCCAGAATAATATCAATAACCAGACCAAGCCGCACATCCAGCAGAATGGTAATCAGCATGGTACCCATTGCCACCGGAATCAGATACCCTACCTGCGCAGCCCGTTCTGCAATAGAGCTCAAGGTCAGCGACAGGAACATATCATACAGGAAAATGGTTGCGGTTGTTAACAGCATCATTAATACCAGCTGCTTTTCATCCCGATAGATTTTTGGTGTGAAATGCATCATAAAGGCACGCACAACCAGTATCATAATTGCAATTAAAATCGCAAGTCCGAATACCACTATCACTGGTGATGCCGACTGGCTGTAACCTAACTGCTGCAGGATGGTTGCCTGTCGCTCGGTCAGGATTTCCCCTTTGCGAACCACCAGTTCCCCCTTCTGCACCGTGATTTTTTCCGGTTCTACAGTAGCCAGAATCTCTGATTTTTTTTCTGCAGTCGCCTCTGCATCCAGCACATAGGTCGGATACAGATTTACATCTTCAATTACTGCCTGCAGGAATTTTTCTTCCGCACCAGTAATATATTTATCATTGCTGATGGATTTGGCAATTTTCTCTCTGGCACTTTCCAGATCCGCAAGCGCCACACCTTTGCTCATTACATCAATGGTATAATCAATGCCTCGTTCATACAGCCACTGAATATCAGCTTCTGAGAGATTGGCCAGTGAGGCCCACTCATCGGCTTCCAGGGTAAAAGCAAACGCATCATGCAGCAATGCAATTTTATCTACCGTGGTAACTTCTTCCTGGCTGCGGGATAATTCCGCAATTTCCTCCAGCGTTGCGAAGGAATCGGAAATATCCGTAATGGTAATGCTGTTGAATTTCTCTAAATCAATTTTATAAATATCCTGAAAGCTTTTCAGGGCTTCCTGCTGCCTGTCCAGCGTGCCTTCTTCATCCACAAAGGTCAGATAACGGTCTGCCTGCACATCCTGCGTCGATACACGGCCAACCTCCCAGCTGGTGCGTACCGGTACAAAATGACTGGATAAAATCAGCAGAAGCGCAGCAAAAAACAGCGCGGTCCATGCAATCATGCGCCGTCTCTGGCTCTGAAAATATTTATCGATGATATTTTTGTACATCTGATTCAGTTTACCCATAGATTAATCCTTTCGCTGGTTCTCCTCTGCTTCATAAGCAGCGATAATACGCGCTACAACAGGATGCCGAACCACATCCTGTGCTGTTAAATGATGAAAACTGATTTCGTCAATGCCGGATAAAATATCCTCTGCCCGTAAAAGCCCGGACTGATGATGCTTTGGAAGGTCAACCTGGGTAATATCCCCGGTGACAACAGCTTTAGAACCAAACCCGATACGGGTTAAAAACATCTTCATCTGTTCCGGAGTTGTGTTCTGTGCCTCGTCCAGAATAATAAACGCATCATCCAGAGTACGGCCGCGCATATAGGCCAGAGGTGCAATTTCAATAATCTGACGGTCCATATATTTCTGTGCCATATCCAGCCCCAGAACATCGTACAAACCATCATACAGCGGACGTAAGTAAGGGTCTACCTTATCCTGCAGATCCCCGGGCAGGAATCCCAGTTTTTCACCGGCTTCCACCGCTGGACGGGTCAGGATAATCCGCTCCACCTGTTTATTTTTTAATGCTTTCAGCGCCATTACGACAGCCAGATAGGTTTTCCCGGTACCAGCCGGCCCGATACCGAATGTGATATCCTTTTTCTCGATGGCTTTCACATAACGGTACTGCCCCATCGTTTTAGCACGAATCTGTTTACCGCGGTTTGTTGTATGAATAACTTCTCCTAAACAGTCCGCAATTTTTTCGTTTTCGCTGTTGCCGCCTAATGTCAGCGCATACTGAATATCACTAGGCGCCAGCTCTTTTTTTGCAGAAAGCTGAATCAGATAATCCAGCACCGCACGAGCCGCAGCAATACTGCCTTTTGAGCCGCCCAGTAAAATCTCCTGACCGCGAGCCACAATGCGGGCTCCGGTACGTTTCTCTATAAGTCGGATATTTTCATCGGCTAAACCGCCAATCTGCTGAGCCTGTCCAATATCCTGAAGAATAATTCGATCTTCAAACTGATGCAAAGATGTCTGCCTCCTTTTTCATGCTAAGCAATCAATCTTTAATTTATTAATTATACTATAAATCCTTTCCGTAAGCCATCTTTTTTCCAAAAACAGCGATAGAATTGCTGCAAAAAAACTTATAGTACCAACCATTCCTGCTGTTTTTCGCACAAAGTATTAATGTACCACATAAACAAAAACAGAGGCTCCAAATGGAACCTCTTTTCCCGAATCATTTATGCTGCAGGATTACATATTCACGGTCGCGGCTTCTCCTCAACAGCTTTTACTGCCGAAGGCAATGCTATCTGCTGCTTTTCTGCGATAGGCTCCTCTACAAGCCAGATTACTTCCGCCTGTACCAGATCGGGTCTGGCAGTCTGCACAAGTCCTATACTTTCATGTAAAAAGCGGCTTTTTGCGGGCATTTGCTGCTGCAGATGTTTTCTTGCCCGTTCCACCGCAATGTTATATGCCTCGGTCTCGGTATAGGTATTCTGCTGCAGCTGTTTTTCTGAAAAAACGGTTTTTTTCACATACACCGGAAGTTCAAATCCGTTCCACTGAAAGAGGCTGTGCTGTGTGGTTTTCTGACTGCTATAGCGATAAGGCGATTTTTTCGGCCCTTTTAAATGCAGCTGATATCCTCTCCAGAGTAAAGACAGCTGCGTAGTTTCCTTCCCGGCTGGTATCAGAGTCTGTTCCGAAAGGGCGCAAATCCCCGTTGCTCTTCGCTCCTGTTCCCCGGATATAACGGCATGAGCCTCTATCAGATAAGGCTCTCCTGCCGGCTCGAAGGTACCGTTTATGGATTGCTGCCGATCCGGATAATCCCACCCGCCTACTAAAAGCTGCCCTTTTGTTACCCAGTCGCCCTGTTTTACACAGGCTGTACCTCGAAACACTAGCAGTTCTGTAATGCGACCGCTGGTTTTCGCTACCAGACTGCCTGTTTTCTGCCTCTCTGCTGTATCCGGCAGCCGTTCTTTTACTGTGATATGAAGCGTGGTTCCATCCGGTTTTAACTGAACCCATGTAAATTCCGGATGATCCTGCACTATCTCTTTTGCCAGCGCATCATAATCAAATTTATCGCTGCGAGAACCGGGAATCATACCATATTCCTGCACCAGCGCAATCAGATGTTCATCACTGTACTGCTGATTTCCGCTGACATCATACCCCCAGATAAAGGATAACAAAAGATACAGCATGGCAAATCCAAGCCCGGCACCAAGCAGAAGCCCCCGTCTGCGCTTTAGCCGGCTGATTACAAAAGGAAGCCCCTCTCGTTTTCTGATATGAAATCGTATTTTATGATGCCGCAGTATCTGATGAACTGCAGAAAAATCGTCCAGATGAATCCGAAACCATACCCGGTCTGTCTGCCGTTTCACATGATAAATCAAAATACCTTCTCCGGTAAGCAGACGCAAAACCGTTTCTGTATGTACAGCATCGGTTTCCAGTTCCACCATTCCATTTAAATAGCGGTCAAACTTCATATTGCACCTGCCCGATTCTGCCCTCTATATAGATTGCATCTGCCGAAAGCGATGTAATAACCAGATCCTCTCCTTCAATATAAATCCGGTATCTGCCGGCATTCAGCCCGATTTTTTCCTGTGTATACTGCACAATACCCTGATGATTTTCCACGCAGCATTGCAGATTCCCAAACAGAGAAATCCGAGGCAGATGCAGTACCGCATCTTTTGACATATCCAGCAGCCGCCCTATTCTGCCTGTTTTCTCCTCAGCCATCTAACCGCTTCCTTTCCTGTACATGATTTTATTTCATGTATATGCAGAAGCAGAGCAGATATTCAAAGCAGGGTATTATCCCGCTCATCATCCGGCTTTATCTGAATGTGATCCAGCGAAAGGGCAGAGGTATCCTCTTCCGAAATATCCATCATGCCTGGCAGATTATCCGCATACAAATCAAACTGCAATTCATGTTTTGCATTCACCGTTGCAAAGCACACATCCATAATGCGATAAATATGTGCCTCTTTCAGCTTCTGCATCAGCCATTTTCCGTCCAGCCCCATGGATCGGAGATTTTCGTAAATAATCTGCCCGTCCACAATTACTTCCACCGCCAGCCCTTTTGATACCGTCTGCAGATTTAAATCCCCTTGCGTAACCTCCTGATACTCCGACTTTTTCAGAACACTCAGCTCACCGGACTGCTCCACAATGCCCAGTTCCAGCTCTTTGTAATCAAATACACCCTGGCTTCGAAGCATCGTTGTTAACTCATCCAGATCCAGATTCATTTTTCTCATATTGCTCTCTAAAATATGCCCGTTCTGAATCACAATTACCGGTTCTCCGGCTACCAGTTTTCGAAACTTGCGATTTTTTACCGCAAGCCACGAAACAGCAAGTGTCAGAACCCCGTATGTAATCAGCCCGATAATATGATCCGGCACCTTTTCTAATTCAATGGTAGCCATATTAGCTGCAATAGAACCAAAGGTAATTCCATTTAAATACTCATAAAATGTCAGCTGACTTACCTGCTGTTTTCCAAGTATTCGTGTTAAAACAAGCAGTACCACAAACGATAATACCGTCTGCAGAAAAATTGTCCATGCCCCGACCATCCCAATCACCCTCCAAAACTGTTTTGGAATTAGGATTACCGGAAAAAAGCTGAATGATACAAAAAAGGATGTCTTTTATACAAAAGACATCCGCAAGCCAAATCCTGTTTTCCTGTATCTGCTATGCATACACCGCTGTTTATTTTACCGACACAACTTTATAGCCTGCTTTCTGTACTGCACGAATCAGTATCACATCATTTACTGAATCATTGCACTGTACCACAGCACTTTTTGCCGCCACATTCACACGAGCCTGTACGCCATTTAAACTATTTAAGGCATTTTCGACACGCACATAACAATGTGGACAGGTCATACCGGAAATTATCATTGTTTTTTCCATATTTATGCCGCTCCTTTTTCTCAACAGCTATATGTTTTCTTTATTTTGCTGGACATTCTATAGCGTCGGTAATCTGCCAGACTCCGTCTGTTTCTGTCAGTTTTGTAATACAGGCATATGGCTGCGAAATAGTCAGCAGATTTTTTAACGGCTGACCGGTAATCCAGCTTATGAGGCACCGGTTTACACCGGCATGCGCTACAATTACAGCCTCATCTCCGCATTGTAACGCTGCTGTGATATCCTGAAATGCCTTTATGTTGCGCACCTGACACTGGATAAAGCTTTCCCCGTCAGGCGGACAGAATGTATCCATCTGTTCCCCGCGCTGCTGATATAATCCGGGCTGCTCATTTTTGATTTTTTCCATGGAAAGCATTTCCCAGCTGCCCATGGAAACCTCCTGCAAATCGCAAACTGCTATACAGTCTGTTTTTCCCTTAGAAAGAATCTCCGCAGTCTGCACACAGCGGCTCAACGGACTATGATACACCGCTTTCAGCTTTTTTTCTGCAAAAAACGCTTTCAGCTGTTCTGCCTGTTTTACGCCTTGTTCTGACAGCGGCACATCGGTTTGTCCCAGATAATATTTACGTGCATCCGGCATTTCTACATGACCGTGCCGTACCAGATACACAGTTTTACACTGCTGCATTCCTATTCCCCCGTAATGACGTTCCGTTTTGCCGCGTACAGACTTTTCACAGTATCTCGATTTTCCTCGCTTAAATATTCAAACGAAACAGTTAAAGTATGTTCCTCTTTTACCAGCGGCTGAAGCACAGCCCGGATGTCTGCTTCAACAGACGGTTCTGCATTGCAAAGTATCGCACTTATTTGCAGCTGCCCGGTTTTCTTTTCATAAGCTGCCTGATAATCTACAATCTGCGGTACCTGAAACAGAATTTCATCCAGTACCGGCATACAATACGATTCCTTTAACTGCTGAATCCGGCCAGAAATTTTATCCATCCGCTTTACAATCGAACCGCAGGCACAGGGCTCTTTTAAGATCCGTGCCTGATCTCCGGTACGATACCGGATTAACGGCATAGCACGACGAGTCAGTGTTGTAAATACCATCTCGCCCCACTCTCCATCCGGCAGAATTTCCCCTGTTTCCGGATCTATAATTTCCACCAGAAGATCATTTTCCCGCATATGAAGGCCATCATGACACTCACATTCAATAGAAAAGCCTAAACCGGCTTCTGTAATTCCGTAATGGTCATATACACTGCAGTGCAGAGTATCTTCGATAGCATGGCGCACGGTTTCCGGCAGATAATCGCTGCTTACCAGTACTGCCTTAATTGTGTGCGGCAGCTGGAAAGGCTTTAGATAACGAGCCAGAGATAAAATCTGTACCGGACTTCCTACCATAGTAGTTACTTGCTGCTCGTTCAACAGTTTTGCCATCTCTCCAAAAGTCTTATCATGTCCGCATGGAACGGGTATTGCACCGATTTTCTCCAGTGCTTTTCCAATCAGATAACTCATGCCCCCCGGATGATGTCCCGGCATTAAAATCATGCACCGGTCACCCGGATCATTCAATTCTGACAACCCGCAGGCAAAAAAATCTATCGTAAGCTGCTGATCCGCATCGGAAAAAAACAATCGTTTCTGCATACCGCTAGTACCCGATGTCTGCATTGTTACCACACGACTAATCTCGCTCTGCGATACGCATACAAGCTGCGGATAATGTTCTGCCAGCATCTGTGCTGTTAAAAAAGGCAGTGCGCGGATTTCATCCAGCGATTCCAGATTTTCCGGATAGTCCGCATAATAAGCACTGCTTTTTTTACACCATGCAAGCAATTCATTCAAGCGTTTTAGCTGTTCCTGTTCAATCACTGCACGACTCAGCTGTTCTGCTTCTATATGAAACTGTTCTGCAATATAGCCATCCAGTCTGGACATGATTATTTCCCCCTGTGAATGGTTTCACCGCTTATGCTGGATAAATTATACGCACAGAACGGTACAATTTTTTTCTTCGGGCTAAACTCACATAAATAACAGGATTTCACCCGTTCTAAATCAAAGTTCCAGGCATCCTGAAACAGCATACCCGATACCGCCAATGTATAGTTTTCCATTCGCTCCAGAAATACATCAAAGAGTGAAGGTTCTTTTACGGGTGCTGCTGTGCTGCAGCAGCAGGAATTTTCCTGAGCTGTAAGAACCGGTGCCACCGACCAGCGTTTTGCAACAAAATCGCGAGACTGTTTAGACGATGTACAACAGCATCCAGCACTATCACTTTTAATCGCTTTAATCGTCCCATCCGGCATCTGCATAAAATTTCCGTGAAAAGAACAATAGGAGTTTTCTGCCCCGCCGCCTAAAAAATCTGACTGTTTTATCATGCCATCAGTCTGTTCTTCCATATAGCGAAGCATATCCGGAATGGTAATCCGCTGTTCGTTCTGCGATAATTCACAACGTCCAAAATAGCTGACCGGCTGAAAATGCACGCCGCGTACTGCAGGCATTTTTTGCAATGCAAATTTCAAAATTTCTCCTACCTGATTATCATTAACCCCTGGTGCAACAGTCGGAACAAGGGTTAATCCGACTTTCGCCCTGCGGCAGTTTTCAATAGCCTGCAGTTTTACTTCCAGAAGCGGTTTACCGCGTAAAACCTCGTATGGTTTTTCGGTAAGTCCATCAAATTGTAAAAATACATTGTTAAGTCCGGCCTCCACAAGTTTCAGCAAATAGTCATAGTCCTGCGCAATACGCAAGCCATTGGTATTCAGCTGAAAGTAAGTAAAGCCTTTTTCTTTACCGAGCTGAATAATCTCTGCCAGATCCTCCCGCATGGTTGGTTCCCCACCGGATAACTGAATATTAAACGGCCCACCTGCTTTCATCAGTTCATCATACCATTCTCCAATTTCTTCGATTGAAGGATCTTCCGATAACCGGCCAGCGGATGCAAAACAAACCGGGCAATACAAATTACAGCGCTGCGTTACTTCCAGCAGCACACAGCAAATCTGCTGCAGGTGATCTTCGCATAAACCGCAATCGTATGGACATCCTTTTTCCACATGTGTATGGCAGTAATGTTCTGCCGGTGTCTGCTTTTGCCGTTCCCAGCCAAGGTAGCTTTCTTTGCTTCCACGCCACAGGAGTACCCGAAAATCACCATGCTCCGGACAGTTTTTTTCCATATAAATGCCATCTGTTTTTGCTGTTTTCCAGGCCGGAATCTGCTTTAAACAAACCGGGCATACACTGACAGTTTTACTGATAATATTTTTTTCCTGCACAAGCTTCGCCTTCTTTTCTGATATCTATATATTGTTTAACGGAATGTTTTTACTTTCTTCCTACTTCATCTATCATCTCTTGAATTGCAAAAGCCGTTCTATAACGTCTGCGAATGTTTTCTACCGTTTCAGGCTGACCGGCATACTGCTCCGTTTTTTGCAAAAAACGCTGTTCCAGAGTCATGTCCTGATTACCGCTTACCAGCTTATCTGCCAGATAAAGAATTGCAGCTTCATCAATCTGCACAGGCCGCTCCTCAGGCCAGTCCATATGAATCATAATCAGTTCGCCAATTCGATAAAAACCCTGTTGTATTAAAAGTTTCGCACCAGCCTCTGCATGTTTTTTTTCTGTACGGCATACATCGTGCAGCAATGCTGCTCGATACAAAAGTTCACGATGTATTACAATACCGCGTTTTTCCACTGCATCTGCCAGTTCTAAAGCTTTTTCTGCTACACTTCTACAATGATTCTGCACCATTTCCGGTGTGCCAGCCATTTTATAAAGCATCTCACAAATATAATCATCCGGGATATCCCGTATCGGCCAGTAATGGCATAATGCCTGATAATCCTCCATATAATCGGCATCCATGGTACATGCCCGGTCATAAACCTGTTTTTCAGCTGCCGAATTACACAAAGATTCCAGCGCACCTCTCAAACCATACTCACCATTGTAATTTATCAATGCAGGCAGCAAGTGCCCGGCTATCACCGGCGGATGCCAATGTTTATCCTGATAAAGCGGATACAAAACATCAGTTTTTCGGGATATCCATTCCTCGATTAGAAGACGAATAGTTTCTGGCCGTACCGCTGGAACATCTGCCGGTAAAAAAAGTATCGCATCACAGAAATCTATCTGCTTAAGCCCGATTCGAACAGAATCATACATAGCTGTCTGCGCATACTCTGCATTATATACAATCTTTACCTGCTGATAACTGCTTAAAGCATCTTCTATCAGTTCGCTGTTTCGCCCAGTCACTACAATTACCTGTTCTACACCGCCATCCAGAAGACTATCTACTGTGCGGCATATCAATGGTTTGCCTTCTAAATCCAGCAACGGTTTAAATACTCCCATGCGAGATGATAATCCAGCTGCTGAAATCAGCCCGGCAATTTTTACATTATGCACTGGTGTTCCTCCAGAAGTTCCAGACATTTTTCTAAACTGGACTGTACAATTTCCGGACATCGACTCATCTGGTTGGCACGATTATCTTCTAAAATGTCATCGCAGTTAATACCGCCATACTGAGCACCCCAAGTTTCTTCAAACCATGTGGAAAAGTCTGCAACCATTTTTCGGAATGCCGGATGTTCTATTTCCTCCTCATCCAGCCCTTTACCTGCAAAATAACCAAGCAGGCATCCTCCGCCTGTTAAGCATCCACATAATCGTCCGTTTCCGTACATTCCTTCATTCAGGCCTGCCATCGTACGCACTACAGCACTGTTTTCATCGCCATTCAGCTCCATACCAAGCATCAGAAGAATCTGACTGCAGGCATAGCCTTGAGAAGTTAACTCTAATAATCGCATAAACACATCCTGATTACTCATTGCTATCGACTCCTTTCTTCTTTGCTCGCAGCAGAAAATATCCAGGTTTATAAGTCGCAGGATTCGTCTGACCTTCTGCCAGACATCCACCCCATAACTCTTCCAGTGTACGGCCAGCCCAGAGCTGCTCAATGACAAAAGGTTTCCAGGCGGCCGACACATCTTCTGTTTTAATTATTGCAAATCCACAGTTTTCTATCATCATCCGCCAGTCATTCATTGTAACAGGCCGATTATCATTAAATTTTGGAAGCGGTTTTTCCTCTTCAAAATAAACATCTGCCAGTAACAGCTGACCATCCTCGCGTAAAACACGAAAACTTTCCTGAAGCATTGCTTTCGTATTGCCGCAGATAAATGCCGTACACTCACTGATAACTGCATCAAAACAGCTATCCGTATATGGCATATCCTGCAGGCTGCCTTTCATAAACCATGGCGCATCCAGTTCCTGATTTTTATCTAAACCTTTCGCCTTATATCCATGTTCATTAAGCCAGATTACTGTTTCTCCCGCCCCGCATCCAGCATCCAGAATTTCTGCTTTGCGGGAAAGATTTGCGTATTCTACCAGTTTTGCGGTAAAATCCAATCCGCCGGGATGCAGACAGGTTTCCCCCACGGTCATTATTTATCCTCCAGCGATTTTTCTACACGAGAGATTTTTCCGATTGCCAGATCTTCCGGCACATACACCATTTTGCAAACCGGACATCTTGGCAGCTCCACTGGAAAGCTGTTGTTCATATACGCCAGTGTGACTTCCATTTTTTCAAAAGGCACACCGCATTTCATACAGATTAACTCGCCATTTGGATCAATCGATTCATAATACTGCGCCATTGACATCACACTCCTCAAAACTCATCCGATGACTATACGCATGCAATACTTCATAAACAGCATCATGCTTGCGAAATTCCACCCAGAAAGTTACGTTTCCAATACGAAGGCTGCTGAAGTATACATCTTTAGCCTTATTATACAGCATTTCCTTTGTTGCATCGGCATGTTCTAACACCTGCACAATATCACTTTCCAGGATCATGCGGTCATGCATATTCTGCCGCACATTATCGGCTATTTTATATTGAATATTTGGTTCCGGCATCGTTAGTTCCTCTCCCCAGATATCTTTCCGGATCTCGTATTTTAACCGCTGACGGTTAATTCTCCGCTGACTTAAATCAGCCACCGGCTGCTCCTGAATGCCATAAAGCAGTTCCAGAATATGACGACTGGTTTTGCCCTGTTTCATAAACTGGTCACGGCAGTTTACACAGTATGTTAAATAATCATGTTCACTCTGCGAAATACACTGTTTTACAGTCGCTTCATTTACTTCGCGATTCACATAGCTCGTCAGCCCGCCATACCCACAGCAATGTGTTTTCTCGCGGGAATATGGCAGTTCTTCGATTTCGCATCCTGCCTGTATCGCCAGCTGACGCACCTCATCCTGCAGTTTGCGATTAAATCTTGCAGTGCAGGAATCATGTACTGCCAATATACCATGCTGTTTTTTTATCTGAGCAGGAACACCATTCTCTGTTAAAATTTCTATAATGCTCACTACTGGAATTTCTGCCTGCTGAAATGTCATATAGCAGCTTGGACACATAGTAATCATCTGCGGCTGTCCCAGTTCATTCCAGGCTTCACGTATTTTTTCAAGTTCTTTTTGCAGCTGCGGCTGATTCCCTGCCCAGTCTGCAATCGCTCCGCAGCAGCCTAAAATCAGCCCCACACCGCCATCCAGACGATTGGTTAAATCCTGATAAACTGCTTTTATAGTGTCTGGAAGAGAGGCACCCATCTGGCATCCCGGAAACAGCGCATAACGACTTTCCGTTTTTCCCGGCTGATGCCGAACCATAAAATAATCCTCACCATTGCTGAATGCCATATCCATCAGTGCAAAATCATGGGTAGACGGAGGCATTTTTCCTCTTGCTACCATATCTTCACGGGCAACTTTGCAAATCTGCCCCATATCAAACCCGTTTGGACACATCACCTTGCACTGTCCACACAGACTGCAGGAGTTAATCATACCATTTGCACCATGAATCCCCATTACAATCGTAAAATTATTAAAGACTTCACGGGCATACATTTTCGGATAACGCTTATAGTTTCTCAAAAATGCGCAGGCATCCAGACATTCGGTACAACTGCACTGAATGCAGCGTGCGGCTTCCTGTTTTGCCTCATCTTCTGTATAATGTATCGCTGCCGGAAAAATTTCTGCACTTGGTTCAATGTTTTCCATACGAGTGAACAATCGGGATTCATACGAACCTTCCAGTTCCCGTTTTAAAGTCAGCGATGCATTCTGAACGTACCGCTCAATGGAAATCGCTGCTTTTTTACCATCACTTGCATCATTAATAAACCATGATTCTTCCGGATTTGTGCTTCCGGCAAAGACTTTTTCTATATCAGTCAGCAATGTGGAACGGTCTATCTGAATATCCTGATTGAATGTTTCCAGTACCGCCTGTGACAAATATACGGCGTCATACTGCTGACATAATTCTTTCAGTTTTTCCCCGTCCACTAAGCTGTTATATTCTATATTAATTCCAGTCTGTTCTAATTTTTTTAGTTCCTTCGCAAGGATTTCTCTGGATAATATCTGCTCATCCATAAGTAACAAACGGCCACCAGGTTTATCTGATTTTTCAAACAATGTTACCTGATATCCTCGGTTGCCCAGTTCCATCGCAGTACATAAACCTGCCATTCCAGCACCTGCAACTGCAATCTTCGCTTCTTTTTTACGCATAAAAGCCAGACGGCTTCCAGTAGATTTCTTTTTCCCGTAAGTCATGCAGGCCTGCTCCAGCAATTGTATCTGTATAGCATCGCCTGCTTCTCTCCGACGGCATTTATTTCTGCATGGAGCTTCACAAACTGCCGATAAAATCTGCGGCAGCACCATATATTTTTCGAGAATTTCCCGACCTTTGTTAAAATTATCCTTCTCAACCGCAGTACAAATTCCTCTCGCATCTACATGCAAAGGGCATTGCGCGGTACAGTACGGAGGCTGATCCTGCGTACAGAGCGCTTCCCATTCATGAAGAGATTCCTGAGTCAGTTCAAACATAAGCCCCCTCCTTCTGAATTCATTGTAATTCAAAATTCGTCATACAAAACACATTATCGAAACAATTTATTTAACTGAAAACTTATTGAAATCGTTTGTAAAAAGAGGGTGTCCCCAAAAGGAAACACCCTCTATTCATCATATCATAGTACGTATAAACAACACGTACATTCGAGATTATCCGCCAGAGGGAATCATCTCAAAGCGATTTTTACGCTTCTAATTCATCCAGAGCTGCTTTTACAACTTCAGGTCTTGCTGGAATAGTTGTAATACGAGCACCTGTTGCATTATAAATTGCATTCAGGATTGCTGGAGCAGGACCTACCAGAGGACCTTCACCACAACCAGCCGCACCGTAAGGGCCATCTGGACGTGGGGTTTCTACATAGTGCAGTTCGAAGTCATCTGGAACATCGTTAGGATATGGAATACCACAACCAGCCAGAGTGTTGTGTTTTTTGTAGTCTTCGAAGTCTTCGCTCAGTGCCAGACCCATTGCCTGAGTAACACCGCCGTAAATCTGACCATCAACAACCAGCTTGTTAATGATAACACCATAATCGCCAACAACTGTCATTTTTTCAATTTTTACTTTACCGGTAGCCAGTTCAACTTCTACTTCCGGAATGAATGCACCGTACATGTAGTTGCTGAATGGTGCCCCCTGACCAGTCTGCAGATCGCAGTCTGTGCAGCCGGAAGCTACCCATTTACCGGAATATTTCAGAGGAATATTTTCTGCAACCATTTCATCATAGGTACGATAGGTTCCATCTGCTTTGCGCATTGCTTTCAGCAGCATTTCGCTGCCTACACGAATTGCGTTACCAACAACAACGTTGGAACGGCTGCCGCCTGCAGGGCCGGAGTTTGGTGTTACTGCCATATCGTTCATTACCAGTGTGAAATCTTCTGGTTTGAAGCCAGCTTCACGCAGAGTTTCATGTGCCATTGTCAGTGTACCCATATCAGCACCTTGGCCATGGTCTTCCCAGGAGTCGTAAACAGTTACGCCATCTTTGGTCAGCTCTACATAAGCCTCTGCAGAGTCTGCACCGTCCAGACCGCAGCCGTATACGCCAATTGCCAAACCAACACCATATTTATATCCATCTTTCTGTTTTGCAGCTACGCGTTCTTTCGCAGCGTCATACAGAGGTTTTGCTTTGTCCATAACTGCTTCCATACAGTAAACTTCTGGTTTGCATCCTGTTGGTGTTGTGGATTCTCTTTCTTCACGATAGATATTTTTATAACGCAGTTCCCATGGATCCATGCCCAGTTCAGCAGCCAGCATATCTACAGCTACTTCTGTAGCCAGAACAGACTGAGGCCCGCCGTAGCCACGGAACGCGGAACCCCACTGATGGTTTGTACATACAGTGAAGTTTTTATTTCTGATGTTGCGAATATCATAACCAGCACCTACGAACTGTGTCAGACGCATGGTTACCAGGTCACCGAATTCGGAGTATGGACCATGATCCAGGTAGTTTTCCCCTTCCAGAGCCAGGAAATTACCTTCTTTGTCAGCTGCCAGTTTCACATCAATAAATACAGGAGAACGTTTCCCGGTGTAAATCAGCTGCTGATACATGTTGTAGTTCAGAGCAACTGGTTTACCGGTAGCCAGAGCAGCTACACCCAGCAGCCCTTCCATTGTGGGACTGAATTTGTAACCGAAAGTACCACCAGCATGGTTCTGTACAATGTGCATTTTGTCTGGAGCAACGCCTAAACCAGCACAAATCATAGCGTGGTGCAGATGAATACCGATGGATTTGGAGTGGATTTTCAGCACGCCTTCCTCATCGATATAAGCGAAACCGGAGTCTGGTTCCAGAGGCAGATGTGGCTGACGGCTGGAGTAGCCTTTCATATTTACAACTACATTGTCTGGGTTTTCCATAATCGGAGCGGTTTCGTCACCTTTGATACAATTTGTTTCGAAGTAAACATTCGGTGTACCAGGATGAATTTCAATTGCATCTGGTGCTGCAGCGGACATTGCATCCATGTAAGCCGGCAGAATTTCCAGTTCAATTTTTACTTTTTCAGCAGCTGCTTTTGCATGTTCTTCTGTATCAGCTGCTACGATTGCATATGCATCACCAATCTGGAAGATTTTTTTGTCAACCAGAATTGGACGTTCGTTACCGTCACCTTTATTTGTTGGGAATGTAATCAGACCGGAAATACGGTTGTTCCCTTTTACATCTTTGTATGTCAGAACTTTTTCAACACCAGGCATTGCTTCCGCTTCAGAAGTATCAATGCTGATGATATTTGCATGTGCCACTTCAGCCTGAGCCAGTGCCAGATGCAGAGTGTTAGAAGGCATCTGCAGAATCATATCAGAACCGAAGTCCCATGTACCAGTAACTTTTGCTACTGCAGATGGGCGAATATATTTACTGCCCACGATACTATTGTTTTCAACCTGTTTGAACAGCAGATCTTCTTTGCTCATTTCACCGCGCATTACTTTCGCTGCGTCCATAACAGCGTCAACTAATGGTTTATAACCGGTGCAGCGGCACAGATTGCGGTGTTTATGGAACCAGTCACGAACTTCTTCTCTTGTTGGAGATGGATTTTCATCCAGCAGACCTTTTGCAGACATAATAAAACCAGGACTGCAGAAACCACACTGTGCACAGCCATGTGCCATCCATGCAACCTGTAATGGATGCAGGTCATCTGCAGTACCGATCCCCTCGATGGTTTCAATCACTGCATCGTCAGCTACACGACTCATTTTTGTAATACAGGAACGAACTACCTTCCCGTCCAGAACGATGCTGCAGGCACCGCACTGCCCCTGACGGCAACCAACTTTACAGCCAGTTAACATCAGTCGTTTTCTTAATACATCAGCCAGCATTTCGTCTGCTTCGCAGAACACGGTACGGCTAACACCATTGATGGTCAATCTTTTTTTAATCATTTGCCTCTCCCCTTTGCATAAATGATAAAAGTGTTGGATTTCTATAAAAAACGGAATCCGTTTATATAGCGAAACTCTGTGCAATTCTTCTTTTCAATTTTATCCGAATTCGATATAATAGATTCAGAACGAATTGCAGATTTTGAAAGGAGTGCTTTTTCATGGAAAACCTCACATCTGAACTCAAACAGTTTCTTGCACATCATACCGGCGAACTTACTCCCAAACAGGCAGCTTCCCTGCGTGTCCAGTGCATGGAAGCCGTTAACCGTTTTTTTGAAGAATTACCGGTACAGCCAGAGCCGGTTAGTCATTTATCGGCTCACGAAGTAACGATTGAATTTTTAGATGAAACCTCCGGCCTGTTATATCGCCGCCAGCTTCCGATTGATATCGAAGAAAACGGCAACGGTATTAAATTAACCGCCGAAGATTTATACGGCAAGCCTTTACAGATGGTCTTTTATACAGCAGAAAGTATTCGCCGAATTAATGACCTGATGGGTAAAGGTCCCGATGAAGACAAATGTCACACTCATTCCTGATAGATATACGAAATAGAAGGCACAAACTACCATGCTATATAAGATATATCTATATTCGCAGTATAACATAGGAAGAAACAGAAATAAAGAGGTGATTTTATGAAATTACTCATTTCTACCATTGAGAAAATAATTCAGCGTAAAGAAAACTGTATGCTGCTTTCTATTATTGCAGGATCTGGTTCCACACCGCGAGGAGCTGGTGCCAAAATGGCTGTTTTTGCTGATGGAACCTCCATTGGTACTATTGGAGGCGGAGCTCTGGAATATAAATCGCAACAGATTGCTGTTGAGGCCCTGCAAAAAAAACAGAGCTACACAATGGAATTTAAACTCCATCCTAATCAGGTAGCCGATTTAGGTATGGTATGCGGCGGCGATGTAGAAGTTTATTTTCAATATATCGATGCATCAAAACCGCAAACTGCTTCATTCCTTACTGAACTGAACGCTGCGCTGAATCAGAATCATGACAGCTGGCTCGTTACTCAGATCTCAACAAAAGGTCACTGGGCTGAACAAACTCAGTTAGCAGACCGAAAAAAACTGGCACAGATGGGATTCCCTTCACCATTAACGAATAAAACTGCCATTGTAACCTTCGAGGGAAACAAATACTATGCTGAACCATTTCAGACATCAGGCCGGGTTTACATTTTCGGCGGCGGTCATATCAGCAAAAGTCTGGTACCGGTTTTATATCCACTCGGTTTCCGCACTGTAGTAATCGATGATAAACAGGAATTTTCCGATAAAGCAAGATTTCCTCTGGCTGAAGAAACCATTCTGGCTCCATTCACCGATTTTTCAAAAGACGTAAGCATTCACTCATCCGACTACATTATTATCATGACACGAGGACATGCCAACGATTATGATGTACTGGTACAGGCATTACGGACAGATGCCTGCTATATCGGTATGATTGGAAGCCGCAGCAAGCTGAAAACCACTCGTGAAAAACTACTGGCTGACGGCTTCACCGATGAAGATTTCAATCGGGTTCATGCACCAATCGGTCTTGCTATAAAAGCTGTGACCCCAGAAGAAATTGCGATCAGTATTGCATCTGAACTGATTCTGGTACGTGCAGAACTCACCTGATAAGTTTTTAACACAAAATCTGATAGAGTCTTCTCTGCCGGACACAAAGCAGACTCTATCAGTATCTTAAATATACAATCGTTTTTACATATTGATAAGTAAAAAACGATTGCCGGGAGAGGATTTTATGAAGTTAATTAAAACAACCGAAGCCGTTGGTCATGTGCTCTGCCACGACCTGACACGCATTGTGAAAGGCGTAATCAAGGACGCTGTTTTCCGCAAAGGGCATATCATTACCGAAGACGATATCCCTGTACTGCTTTCTATGGGCAAAGATCATCTTTACATCTGGGAGAAAAAAGAGGGTATGCTTCATGAAAACGAAGCCGCTGAAATCCTCTATAACATCTGCAAAAATGACCACATGACACCAACACCAGTAAAAGAGGGGAAAATTGAACTGGTAGCCGCCGAAGACGGGCTGTTAAAAATTGATGTGGAACGATTAAATGCGATCAATGCACTAGGGGATATTATGATTGCTACTCGTCACAGTAATTTCCCTGTGAAAAAAGGCGATAAAATTGCCGGTACCCGCGTCGTTCCTTTAATTATTGAAAAAGAAAAACTGGATAAAGCGGTGGAATTAGCTGGTGATAAACCATTAATGGAAATTCTCCCGTTTAAACATAAAAAAGCCGGTGTTGTAACTACCGGAAATGAAGTATTTCATGGCCGAATCAAAGATACATTCGGACCTGTTGTATTTCAGAAACTGAGGGAATACGACGCAGAAATTATCGGTCAGACAATCTGTGATGACAATCCGGAACGCATCAGTAAAGCGATTAACGATTTTATTGAAGCAGGCGCTGATATTATCTGCTGCACTGGTGGTATGAGTGTCGATCCGGATGATACTACGCCAAGCGCAATAAAAAATTCCGGTGCCGAGATTGTATCCTATGGTGCTCCTGTACTGCCTGGCGCAATGTTCCTTCTGGCATATCACAAAAAAGGCCATGTGCCGATTGTTGGGCTTCCCGGCTGTGTCATGTATGCGAAACGCACAATTTTTGATCTGGTGCTTCCTCGCCTTATGGCAGATGAACCCCTTACTCCGCATGATTTAGCACTTTTAGGCCACGGTGGACTTTGTCTGAACTGCACAACCTGTCATTTCCCGAACTGTGGATTTGGTAAATAAGATTCAATTACAGATATCTATAAATCTATAAAAATAAAAGCAGAGCATACAATATCGTATGCTCTGCTTTTTTATTACAAATGTCATTTCTGATAAAGAGAAGCTATTTTATACTAAAGAGCTCACCACATGACCATCTTCCAGATAAAGCCTGTAATCCGCAAATAAATCGCTCTCTTTTGGATCATGGCTGATTAGAATAATCGGCATCTGTACCCGGTGCTTCAACTCTAAAAATTCCTGATATACAATATGTTTTGTTTTCATGTCCAGAGCAGAAAATGGTTCATCCAGCAGTAATAAATCCGGTTTTATTACAATAGCACGAGCTAGTGCAGTGCGCTGTTTTTCACCGCCGGAAATCTGATAAGGATATTTTTTTCGTAAATGACCGATACGAAATGTTTCCAGAATATATTCCATATACTGAAGCATCTCCTGACGTGTGGATGCCTCTCGATAAGCCAGTTGATTTTTTAAACCGTACAAAATATTCTTTTCGACTGTCATATTTGGAAACAGCGCATAATTCTGAAACACATAACCGATATTACGATTCTGAACAGGAATATTTACATTTTGACTACTGTTATATAAAATTCGTCCATCTACTTCAACAATTCCGCTATCCGGCGTTAAAAGCCCCGATACACAGTTTAAAATTGTACTTTTGCCTGATCCCGATTCCCCCTGAATCACCAGGACACCTCCTGGAAAACTGCAGGATACATCCAGCATAAACTGATCAAGCCTTTTCTTTAATTGAAACGATACAGCCATAGGTACTTCCTACTTTCCAAGATAATTACGTTTTTCCAGCCACTTATTCAGGCTTAGAATCAGTACAAAGCTGAATACAGTCATTATCAGTACCAGTGTATTCGCCTCGGTTGTGCTGCCGTTTTCCACCGCGTAATAAATTGCCGTTGGTACCGTCTGGGTCTTGCCCGGAATATTGCCTGCCACCATTAAAGTAGCGCCAAATTCACCGATTGCCCGGCAGAATGATAATGCAATACCGCTGATAATGCCCGGCCAGGCAAGCGGAAATATAATCGTGCGAAAAATCTGAAATTCACCGCCGCCAAGTGTTCGCGCTGCTTTTTCATACGCCGGGTCAATATTCTGAAAAGCTGCTTTGGCATTCTGATACATTAACGGAAGAGAAACGATACAAGCCGCAATAACGGCCGCATACCACGTGAAAATAATCCTGAACCCGAATAAATCAATGAGTGCACTGCCGATAACACCTCGTTTGCCTAAAAGCATCAGCAAAAAATATCCGGTAACGGAAGGCGGCAGAATCATCGGTAACGTAATCAATGTTTCCCAGATATTTTTACCTGGCACATTCTTTTTGTTCAATAGATACGCGAGCAGAACACCGAACAAGAAAGAAAAAACGGTAGCAATGGATGCAATTTTTAATGATAACAGCACTGGCTCCCACATAATACGCTCTCTCCTTTCTGCGTTCCGTTTTATTTCAGATTATACTTTTAATTAATGTTTCTACAGTACCGTAAATCCATATTTTTCAAATACTGCTTTCACCTTATCATTTTCCAGAAAATCATAAAAGTCAGCTGCCGCTTCCGGCTGGGAGGCATTTGTCATAATCGCTGCCGGATAATGCACAGGTGTATAATATTCTGCCGGTACATCGTCGATAATTACGCCTTTTTCCAGAAGCACAGCATCAGTACAATACACAAAACCGGCATCAGCATCACCGCCGTCTACATATTCCAGAACAGCACGCACATTTTTTGTATATACCAGTTTTGACTGTATGTCATTCCAGATTCCCAGATTTTCAAACATTTCTTTTGCATATTGGCCAGCAGGAACATCATTTGGTTCGCCAATTGCAACTATCTCTATATTATCATTCAGTAGAGACTGCACATCTGTAATAGTTTCTGCTTTTTCTGCCGATGCAATCAATATCAGAGAATTGCCCAGTAAATCTTTGCGGGTATCTTCATGTACAGCTCCTTCTTCCTGCAATTCGTCCATATAAGTCTGATTTGCAGAAATAAAGATATCACAATCAGCACCTTCTGAAATCTGTTTTTTCAAAGTGCCCGAACCTTCATATACCGGAATTACATGATTATCGCTCTCTTTTTCATACAAAGCAATCACTTCATTAAGACAATCTGTCATACTGGAAGCTGCAAATACATAAATTTCTGTCTTGCTGCTGTTTTCCTCTGTGGTACCGCATCCGGATATTGCCAGCAGAAGTATGCATAGCAGTAACAAAAATAAAGAACCTTTCCCTCTAAACGACGGTATTCCTCGACACACTTTTTTTGTTAATGTGTTCATTCTTCCCAGCCCTTTCCTCTTAACCAATCCCTCGTCAAATTAAATTAGACCAAACTAAACCAAACTAAAACAAATTATACCCTCATTATACTGATTCTTTCCAACTGATGTCAAGATTCGTAAAGCAAATCTTGCAGAAAAGCAGCTCTATCCCTTATAATAACAATAATTAAACTACGCAAAACATATCATATAGATATTGTGAGGTGACATGTTATGGCTGAAGAATTATATACACCGGAAGAAGTAGCGACAAAACTGAAGCTTTCCAAATATACAATTTATGAAATGATTAAGCGTGGAGATTTACAGGCTCATCGCATCGGGCGTGGGCTGCGTATCAGTGCTAAACAACTGGAAGAGTATCTGAACCCGGATACCTCTACT
>RHMF01000336.1_pt1 | contig 26213 bp, 24 predicted proteins | sample 5365151 | NCBI WGS metagenome assembly RHMF01 (sample SAMN10266501, study PRJNA497801) | feces metagenome | isolation source: feces | host: Bos taurus | place: China: Prairie of Fairy Mountain | collected 2017-08-14 | reverse complement strand
AGCTACACCCCCGGCGCCAATGGCCATCTGTACAAGGCGGTGGCGGAAATCGCCCCGGAGGGCATGCCCATCGTCTACCACGAATGCGGCGCAATTCCCACCCAGGAGCAGATGGCCGAGGCCGATTCCCCCTGGTCCATGTTCATGGTCTGGCACGGAGAATCCTTGACAGACGAACAGTACAACACCAAGGACTCCATCAACGAGATCTACAACAGTGACTATTTCATCACACTGGATGAATTGCCGGATTTTAAGAATCCCGGTTAATACGACGCAAAACCCGCGCTGACACAAATCGTGTCAGCGCGGGTTCATATATTATTTGGAGTATTTCTCCTGGGCGGCCAGACGCTTTGCGGCAACGTCCTCTGCGGCGCAGGCAAGCTCTTCGGAAGCCTGCTCTGCATGGCAGGCATCCCGGAAGGCTTCTTCGCCCTGTTCGCAGTACACTTTTGCAAGCCGGGAAATGGTTGCGAATTCTTCGTTGCTCCGGATGGGGTATGCCTTTGCGATATCCACCATCAGCTGCACATTTTCCCGGGGGGCCATATAGGGAACTTGGCAGCCGGTGGCCATGACGAAATTCTTGTAGTTTTTGGTCTGTTCCAGCAGCAGTTCTGTCTGGGCCCGGACTTCTTCCAGGGTGCCCTGCCAGAGAAGCATAGGACTGATGTTGCCCATGATGACCACATCTTCCGGAACCTGGGCGATACACTCCGGCAGGTTGGTGCACCAGTCGATGCTTAGCGCCTCCGCGCCGGTGGCCAGCAATGCGGACGTATGGGTATCGGTGTTTCCGCAGACATGAAGAACACCGGGAATGCTGATGGCATCATAAATTTCCTTGATATAGGGAACAGAAAACTTCATGCACATCCGGGGAGACAGCAGGGAAGCCAGAGGTTCCGCAATCCAGTAGGATTTGGCGCCCAGCTTCTCTTCCTCCTTTGCCAGGAGAATCAAAAAGTCCGTGACCCGGCGCAGAATGGCATGGAGTACTTTCGGCTTTTTGATTACCATCCGGGTACATTCCTCCACACCCACGATGCAGGCTGCTACCGTCAGAGGACCGAAGCTGCCGCCGCCCTGATGAACCTCCGGGTTTTTCACCCACTGGCCGATGTTATTCAGTTCCTCCCGGACGTGGAGTGATTCCATGGTGATATTCCAGGGGAATGCTTCCACTTCCTCCACAGTATGGAAGGGGGTGGGGGACAACGTTATGCACAATGCCGCTGGGGGCTGCTTCAAAGCCCAGATCCAGCGCAATTGCCACCTTGTCCATGCAGCCAAAGCCGTAATCATTTTTCACGCCATAGATCGCATAGACCGGGCGGCGTTCAAAGGTATTGACATGATCCATCAGTTTTCCCATGGGAATTCCCCCTTTTTGTCTTTGACTATAACCATACAGGAAACCGGAAATCCTGTCAAGAGTGCAGAAAAGTGAATATCCCCGATTGACAAAGAATCTGCCACAGGCTATGATAAAAAAGAATTGCTGCAAAAATCGCAGAATATTGACATGCATGGGAGAGACTAGCCATGGCGAACACAAAAGAAGAACTGCTGAAACAGCTGGAAACCTGCGTGCTGGAGATGGAAGATGAGCAGGTGACGGAAGTAGCCGAAACCTACATTGCCAAAGGATTCAATGCTTACGAAGGTATTATGGACGGCCTGTGCACCGGTATGGAAAAGGCAGGCCAGCTTTACGAAGAGGGTGAATACTTCATTCCGGAGATCGTCGGTTGCTCCGATGCCATGTATGCCGGTATGAATGTGTTGCGGCCTCACATCCAGGTAGATAAAGCAGAAAAGAAGGCAGCAATCGTAATCGGTGTTGTGGAAGGTGATACCCACGATATTGGCAAGAACCTGGTCAAGACTATGTTCGAAGCCACCGGCTACGATGTTTACGACCTGGGTAAGGATGTACCGCCCCAGGCCTTTGTGGACAAGGCAAAGGAAGTTGACGCAAAGATCATTGGCCTGTCCACGCTGATGGCAACCACCATGGACCGGATGGAAATTGTGGTCCGGCTCCTGGAAGAAGCCGGTATCCGGGATCGGGTGAAGGTCATGATCGGCGGCGGCCCCGTTTCCCAGAAATATGCCGATGAGATCGGCGCGGATTATTACACCAGCAATGCATCCGAAGCAGCGGAGCTGGTCAAAAAAGTGCTGGCACAGGAGGAAGTCTAACGATGGCTAAGATTCAGTTTTCTCATATCAGTAAGCAGTTTATGTCCGGAACGGAAGCTGTCAAAAATTTCAACCTGGAAATTGAAGACGGTGAGTTCCTGGTCATTGTCGGTTCCTCCGGCTGCGGCAAATCCACGGTTCTGCGGATGGTGGCTGGTCTGGAAGAGATTTCCGCAGGTGAACTGCGGGTTGACGGCGAGGTCATCAACGAACTGGACTGCAAGAAGCGCAATGTAGCCATGGTATTCCAGAACTATGCCCTCTTCCCCAATCTGACGGTGGAAGAGAATATGGAATTTGCTCTGAAAATGCAGAAGGTTCCCAAGAAGGAGCGCCGGGAAAAGGTTGCGGCCATGGCCAAGACACTGGGTCTTGAGGATCTTCTGAAGCGCAAGGCAAAGGGCTTATCCGGTGGTCAGTGCCAGCGGATCGCCATCGGTAGAGCCCTGGTCTGCCAACCCAAGGTTTTCCTGATGGACGAGCCTCTTTCCAATCTGGATGCCACTATGAGAACGGAGCTGCGGGGCGAAATCGCGGAACTGCAGAAGAAGCTGGGTGTCACCACCCTGTATGTGACCCATGACCAGACCGAGGCCTTGACTCTGGGCTCCCGGGTGGTGGTGATGGATCAGGGTGAGATCCAGCAGGTGGATACCCCCCAGAACATCTATCTGAAGCCTCAGAATACCTTCGTTGCCCGGTTCGTCGGCTCTTCTCCCATGAATCTGTTCCGGGCAAGGTGTGTCAGGAACGGCGCCGATGTTGCCATTCAGATCGGAGAAACCCTCCTGACTCTGCCGGAATGGAAGGGCAATGCCCTGACCGACCGGGAATATGTGGGCAAGGATGTGATCGTGGGCATCCGAACGGAAGATATCTATCCCGAGTGCGAAGGTACCGCCATTCCCGACGTGAAGCTGGAAGCCCTGGAGGCGCAGATCCGGGCCATGGACGTGCTGGGTGCCGAGAAGAAGCTGCATCTGTCCGTCGGCGACGCGGAACTGGCCACCATGGCAAGAACTTACGCACCGGTTAAAGTGGGAGATATTGTCAGCATCCGGATTGCCGTCAATCAGATCCACCTGTTTGACGAAGAGACTCAGCTGGCTATTGTTCACTAACCGGATCGCGTCTCCCAACAGGGAATTTCAAAACCCGCTGTTGCCACAGCGGGTTTTTTGCTTGGAATTACCGGAACTGTAACATATCTATTACATAGATTTCCATCGAAAAATCCAAACTTTTTAGACTATTATTGGAATATACTGACCGGTGCTTCAAAAATGGCAAAGTCAATTTACAAACGAAAATTGCTGTGCTATCATAACTGCAATATTGCTTGAGTCGGAAAAATCATCAAATGATGGTAGCATTTGATGTTTTTTCTGTCTTTAAGCAAAAAATAAAGGAGAGAATACAATGAAAAGAATCATCGCAATGCTGCTGGCTCTCGTGATGGTGCTGAGCCTGGCTGCCTGTGGCTCCAAGGCTCCCTCTGAGAACAAGCCCGCTGAAACCAAGCCCGCTGCTTCCAATCAGGAAGGCGCAGCTGAGGGCTACACCGGTCCTACCGGCACCATTACCTGGTGTTCCTGGGGCTCCGATGCTGAGATCGAGTACAACCAGAAGATGTCCGAGTTGTTCATGGAAACCCATCCTGGCACCACCGTCATCTTCGAAGGCATCAACGACAGCTACGACACCACCGTTGAGACCCGTTACATCGGCGGCCAGTCCTATGACGTCATCTACGGCCATCCCTCCACTCTGCTGAAGTGGGCTCAGGAAGGCATGCTGATGGACATCAGCGATATCTATGCGGAGAACGAGTTCCTGTGGGACGAGACCAAGTACATGACCAACATCTACGATCTGTTCCAGTATCAGGGCAGATACTTCGGTACTGTCGCAGGCGCTGACACATTCGTTCTGTTCTACAACAAGACCAAGCTGGATGAGGCCGGTCTGCCCTACCCTGACGAGAACACCACCTGGGAAGAGCTGGCTGACATGGCCAGAAAGACCACCATCCGTGATGAGGACGGCGCGCCCATCAGCCTGGGTCTGGCCTCTTCCTACGGCTACTACAGCTTCTTCCCCATCCTGTACGCTCACGGCGGCAAGATGCTGGATGACATGAACAACCCCACCAAGGTTGTCTTCAACTCCCCCGAGACCATCGAGGCTCTGAAGTGGATCCAGAGCAGTACCAACGGTGATGGCTACTTCTCCCCCGCAGGTGAGGACAACACCTTCCTGACCGGCTGGTTCCCCACCGGTGAGTACACCTTCCACATCTCCGGTGTTTACGATATCGTCTACATGACCGGTATCGAAGACTTCGAGTGGGATATCGCTCCCCTGCCCCAGACCAAGCAGAACCCCGGCGACACCGCTGTTCTGACCGCCGGTTACGCTGTCAGCGCCCAGACCCAGAACGAAGAGCTGGCTAAGGAGTTCGTCCTGTGGCTGACTTCCGACGAGGCTCAGAGACTGCTGTCCGAGACTGGTATCTTCACCGTTGCCAATATCACTGTTGCTATGGATCCCGAGGTTCTGAACATCCCCGGTGCTCCCGAGCATCACTCCGTCCGTGTTGAGACCATCCCCTACGGCCAGAACCTGCAGGGTCAGTGTCTGTGTTGGAACGAGATGATGAGCGTCTTCGACAACTACATGTGGCAGCTGTACGAAGGCACCATCACTCCCGAGGACTGCGCAGCCGCTATTCAGGCTGAGTGCGAAGTTCTGCTGGCAGCTGAACTGGCCGGCTAATTCATAGAGGCTTATTCCTCGATATATTTTGATGCTACCAAAGGAAGGCGCCTCTTGCAAAAGAGGCGCCTTTTCTTAGGTATAGGAGAAATCCATGAAACAAAAATTGACACTTTCAACCAAGCAAGGTCCCCGGTTGGGAACAAAGCAGAAAAACAATTTGCGTTTTCTGCTGTGGGTCAGTCCGTGGCTGTTCGGTTTTGTGATTCTGACATTGCTGCCCCTGCTGGGCTCTTTCTACATCAGTTTTACGGAGTGGAAGATCATTTCCGATCCGGTTTGGGTGGGTCTGGAGAATTACAAAACCCTGTTCTCGGAGGAACTGTTCCTCAAGTCCCTGAAGGTCACCTTTGTGTACTGCGCCATAACGGTTCCCCTTACCATGGTCCTGACCTTCGGCACCGCCATGCTGCTCAACGGCGATCTGCCCTACTCCGGCATTCTGCGGACCATCTACTATATGCCCTGTGTGGTTTCCGGTGTTGCAACCGCGCTGCTCTGGTCCTATATTTTTAACTACCGCTACGGTATGCTGAACCAGCTGCTGAAAGCTATCGGAGTGCAGGGCCCAAACTGGCTGGGTGACGAGCGCTGGGCGCTGATTGCTCTGGCAGCCATGAGCCTGTGGGGTGTGGGTGGCGGTATTATCATCTATCTGGCAGGTTTGCAGACGGTGCCCCAGCATTTACTGGAGGCTGCAAAACTGGCCGGTGCCGGCTGGTGGAGAAGACTGTTTACCATCACCCTTCCTTCCATGAGCCCCATTCTGCTGTTCCAGTTTCTGACCAACATCATCGGCGGACTGCAGACCTTCACCTCCGGCTATCTGATGACTGCCGGCGGCCCCAATGATTCCACCATGTTCTACGCGCTGTACCTTTACAACAATGCATTCAAATACCATAAGATGGGCAAAGCCTGCGCCATGGCCTGGATCCTGTTCATAATCATTATGTTCCTTTCCTTCCTGATTATGAAGGTGTCCGCCCCGATGGTTTACTATGAAAACAGTGGGGATGATGACGAATAATGAAAAAACGTAATATTCTGCTGTTTATCCGTTATGCCGTGATTCTGATCTTCGGTATCTCCATGATCGTGCCCTTCTTCTGGATGATCATCACATCCTTTAAAGAACCCACAAAGGTCTTCTCCAGACCCATCAACTGGTGGGTGGATTCCTTCGACTTCAAGAACTATACCCTGTTCTTCACCAAGTACAACGGCTGGCGCTACATCTGGAATACGGTGCGGCTTTGCGCCATCAACATTGTGGGCGTGGTTCTGTCCAATGCCATCGTTGCCTATGCAATTGCCTTCATGAAGAGCAAGTGGAAGAAACTGATCTTCCCGCTGCTGCTGATCACCATGATGATGCCCGGTACCGTCACCTTCTTCCCCCAGTTCATCGTCTATGTCAAGATGGGTTGGTACGGCACCATGATGCCACTGTGGGTCCCGGCTTTCCTGGGAAATGCCTACTACATCTTCCTGCTTCGGCAGTATTATCTGACAATCCCCCAGCCCATTCTGGATGCAGCCAGAGTTTCCGGCGCAAGTCACTTCCGCATCCTGTGGCAGGTGATTGTGCCCATGGCTAAGCCTGTGTTCATTATGATGATCCTGGGTACCTTCATCAGTGTCTGGTCCGATCTGTTCAGCCCCCTGATCTATATTCTGAATGAGAAAGACCGCACCCTTCCCGTGCTGCTTTCCTACATGAATTCTTCCTACGGCAATGCCGGCACCATGCCTGCCATCATGGCCGGCGGTATTCTGTCCGCAATTCCCACGCTGATCGTGTACTTCCTTGGCCAGAAAGCAATGGTCAAGGCATATGTCTTTAAATCCGGAGATAAGTAAAGAGGTATCTGACTTATGAACAACGAAAAACTGATCCAAATCCGAGAGAATATTCAGAAGGTCATCATCGGCAAGACCGAGAACATCGACCTGATTCTGACTGCTCTGCTCTCCGGCGGCCATGTGCTGCTGGACGATGTGCCCGGTACCGGCAAGACCGTTCTGGCCAAATCTCTGGCCAAATCCGTGGATGCCGACTTTAACCGCATCCAGTTTACTCCCGACCTGCTGCCTTCCGATGTCACCGGCATGAACTACTACAATCAGAAGGAAAGCGCCTTCGTGCTGCGCAAGGGCCCTGCCTTCTGCAACATCCTGCTGGCCGACGAAATCAACCGCGCTACTCCCAGAACCCAGTCCAGCCTGCTGGAGTGCATGGAAGAGCGTCAGATCACCATCGACGGCGATACCCTGCAGCTGCAGCAGCCTTTCTTCGTCATCGCCACCCAGAACCCCGTGGAAACCGCCGGCACCTATCCTCTGCCGGAAGCACAGCTGGACCGTTTCCTGATGCAGCTGTCCATGGGTACTCCCACCCATGAGGAAGAGATTCAGATCATGAAGCGCTTCCTGGTGGACGCACCTCTGGAAAAGCTGGATCCTGTCTGCACCAGAGAAGAACTGATTCAGATGCAGAATGAGTACAAGAATGTGTTCATCCACGAAGAGCTGATGAACTACATGGTGCAGATCATTCAGGCCACCAGAAACTCCGCCGAGATCGTATCCGGCGTCAGCCCCCGCGGCACGCTGGCGTTGCTGAAGGCCGTCCGTGCCTATGCCTTCGTTCAGGGCAGAGACTATGTTGTGCCCGAAGACATCAAGACCCTCTGCGGTCCCGTGCTGGCCCACCGTCTGGTATTCCCCAGAGGCAGCCAGGGCAGAGCTGCAGGCCTGCGCATGATGGATAAGATCCTGAATCAAATTCCGGTTCCAACCGAAAACTGGGGACGATAATGTGAACATTATTCTATTCATTCTGGGTGCGGCCATCGTCTATTGGCTGCAAATGCTCTTTTGCAAATATACCTGGAACCGCAAACTCACCGCGGATGCCCGTTTTTCCGAAAAGCAGGCAACGGAAGGCGATACCGTCCTTCTGACTGCAACGGTGGACAACCGCAAGATGCTTCCCGTTACCACCGTTAAGGTAAATGTGGAGTTGGACCGGGGCCTGGAGTTCCAGGATCACAGCAATCTGGCTGTGTCGGATAAAAACTACCGCAGCGAGATCTTTTCTCTCCGGGGAAAAGAGCGAGTGGTAAGAGACATTCCGCTCTTTTGCGCCAAGCGGGGATTTTATACCATCGACGGTATTAATCTGGTAGGTAATGACCTGTTCTACACCCGTCGCTTCCTGGACAGCCAGAAGGTTTCCAGTGACCTGTGCGTTTTCCCCGGCAAGGCAGAAGCGCGGAAACTGATGGTTGCAACACAGAAGATGACCGGTGAAACGGTGGTGCGCAATTCTGACTGCGATGACCCCTTTACATTCCGGGGTATTCGTCAGTATCAGAGTTTCGACCCCATCCGGGATATCAACTGGAAGGCTTCCGCAAAAACCGGTGACCTTCGGGTCAACATCCGGGATTTCACTGCAGAACAGGAAATCGGCATCATTCTGGATACCCAGTGGGATTCTCTGCTGAAGCCGGATTCCCTGCTGGAAGAAAGTATCCGCATCGCGGCTTCTCTTGCTGATGAGTTTATCGGCCAGGGTATTTCCACATCCATGATCACCAATGGCCGGGATTGTCTGACCGGTCAGGTGTTCTCTATCGACGGCGGCGCCATCGCTCAGCACAGCAATGCCATTTCCTACGGCCTGGCCCGTATTGCGCTGGCGAAGAAAAAAGAGGAGTCCACACTGCCGGCTCTTCTGCAGCAGCAGCTTCAGTTTATGGATTCCCAGCCCAACCGCCGTATCTCCTGGGTGCTGATCTCCACAGAGACCAATGCTCACGTGGCAAAGCTTTTTAACGAACTCAGCGACCGGGCTGTGAAGGCATACTGGATCGTACCTGCCCACAGCAGCGATGAAATTCCGGAGCAGATCATGCGCAATCCGGACGTGATGTACTGGGAGGTAGCATATGGAAAATAATTTCTTCGTGCGCTTCTGGGTCACCCGTCCTATGCGGGATTTCCATGTGACCCTGGGTGTCATCGCGGTGGTTTCTCAGGTAATCGGCAGCATTTCCCACAATGCTGCGCTGCCGGTATTGGGCGATCTTGTTGCCCTCTTCGGCATCATTCATTACTTCATCCACGGCTATTTTTACCGTCAGCAGCAATTTCTGATCAATAATATGAAGACCTACTCCCTGCCCAAAAAGAAAATTGCCCGGACCGGCAGTTTGTTCCTGGGTGGATTTATGGTTATGGTCTGTATCGGTATGGCCATCGTCCGGGAAATTTACACCGGAACATTGGTTGCCAAGCTGAAGGTGCTCTTCACTTATCTGTTCAAGACGCTGCTCGATGCCATCTTTGGCAGTGATGGTCTGGGTACGGATGATCATATTCTCCAGAACAACTATGATCTGATCGGCGCCATGAATAACATCGCCGCCAAGGAAGAGGCACCCTGGGAGAATCTGATCAATGCGATTCAAACCGTTCTGATCATCATCGGTCTGATTCTGATTGTGGTGCTGATCATTGTCTTTGCCGTCAATGCCGTCCGCAACGCATTGAGCAAGGCAGGCATTACCGTAAAGAAAGACACGGGAAAAGAAACCCGTGACCGGGAAGAATCGCTCCGGGGCGTATCTGCCCAGCGGGATAAGCTGTTGGATTTCTCTGCCAACGCAAAGGTTCGCAGGATCTACCGGAAAATCATCAACCGCCAGCGGAAAAAGGGTCAGATCGTGCCCGAGTGGATGACTCCTGCGGAAATCGAGACCCATGTGGCAATTCCGGACAATCAGCAGTCCCGGAAACTTCATGAACTCTATGAAAAAGCCCGTTATTCCGAATCCGGCGCCAGCGAAGAGGATGCCCGCCAGATCGGCAAGCTGGTGGTCTAAGGAGGCAGCATGGAAGGTTTAGTCTTAAAAAATATCAGCAAGCAATTCAAAGATAGCGACCATGTGACTCTGAAAGAAATCAGTCTGGAAGTTGGAAACGATGAGTTTCTGATTCTGCTGGGTCCCTCCGGCTGCGGCAAGACCACCTTGCTTCGGATCATCTCCGGTCTGCTCCGTCCCACAACGGGGCAGATCCTTCTGGATGGAGAAGATGTAACCGAACTGGAGCCTCAGAAGCGGGGTGTCGGTATGGTTTTCCAGAACTATGCCCTGTATCCCCACATGAATGTCCGGAAGAATCTGACCTTTGCCCTGGATGTGGCAAGGGTGAAAAAGGACGAGCAGAAAAAGCGAGTGAACTGGGTGTCTGAGATGTTGGGCATCGGCAAGCATCTTTCTAAAAAGCCCCACCAGATGTCCGGCGGTGAACGGCAGCGTGTAGCCATGGGCAGAGCAATGGCCACCAACAGTAAGATCTATCTGTTTGATGAACCCCTGTCCAATCTGGACGAGCATCTGCGTACCCGGCTTCGCCCCGAGATTCTGTCCCTGTTCCATCAGCTCCATGTACCCTTCGTCTATGTCACCCACGATCAGGTGGATGCCATGACCATGGGCACCAAGATCGCTGTGATGAACCAGGGTGAGATTCTGCAGCTGGGTACACCCGCCGAAATTTATGACGCGCCTCAGGCTCTGTTCGTTGCCCAGTTTGTGGGATCTCCAAAGATCAACACCTTTACCGCTCAGGTTGTGGAGGAAACAGGAAAAATCCTGCTGAAATCCGGAGATTTTGTGCTGGAACTTCCCCAGTATGGTTCTGCCTTGGAGGGTTTCATTGGGCAAAATGTCATCGTTGCCATCCGTCCGGAAGATATTCTCACCACTAAAATGGGAGAAAATCTTCATCCCATGGAATGTGTACTGGAGCGCTACGAGCATCTGGGCAGCAAAGTGCTGCTGTACCTGGACTTTGGCGGCAGTGAACTTCGCGTTTCCGCGCCTACCAGCATCCGAGCCAAGGTGGGCCAGTCCATTACCCTGTACATGGATAAGGACAAAGTGCATCTGTTCGATGCAGAAAGTGAAAAGCGCATCTGATTACTCTTATATTGCCTCACAGAAACCCTGTGGGGCAATATGGTTTTCAGCTGCGGGGTTTTTGAGGATTTATTCGTGGAGAAAAGAGAAAGAAAAGAACCGGAACTGAAACTTTTCGCTTTGGCTTGGCCCATCTTTATCAGCAATATTCTGGGCATCATGCTGGGACTGATCGATGTATACGTAATCAGCAAGGTCAGTGACCTGGCCACCAGCGCCATCGGCACTGCCTGCCAGATCACGGGAATCTGTAGCCTGATTTTTAGTGTGGTCTGCGGTGCCACCAGCATTTTGGTGGCCCAGTATCTGGGAAAAGGCGATCGGGAAAAAGCCACCCAGACCGGAATGCTCTGCATTCTGATCAATGTATTTTTTGGTGTGATCATTTCAGCAACTGTGTTGCTGTTCTATAAAGATTTTCTGCGTCTTTTGGGTGCGGAAGGGCAGCTGTATGAGATGGCTGCTGCTTACCTGGGTATTCTGGCCTGGGGCATCGTGATGGATGCCTATCAGGGTGCCATTGGCAGCATTATGTACAGCCATGGAGAAACCAAAATCTCCATGTATCTGTCTGCAGCCATGGGTATTCTAAACCTGGTGCTGGATATGGTGATGGTGCTGGGCCTTTTTGGCATTCCCAGAATGGAAGTCAGGGGTGCAGCCTATGCCACTATGATTGTCAAAATGCTCCACTGTGCGATTCTGACAGTGATTTACTTTACCAGGCTGGAATCTCCAAAGGCAGTCAAAAGCATTCTCACGGCGCAGCTTTCCGATGTGAAACGGATCTTCGCTCTGGGTATTCCCAGTGTGTTTGACTCTGCCAACTACAGCATCACCCAGCTGGTAATCACCGGCATTGTGCTTCATCAGCTCAGCGACAATGATCTGGTGGCTCGAACTTATCTGATGAATATTGCATCCTTTTTTCAGCTGTTTACGGGAGCCATCTCCTCGGCGGCGCAGCTGATTATTGGCCATAAGATCGGTGGCGGACGGTATGAAGAAGCGGACCGGGAATGTATGCGGGGTCTGAAGCTTTCTGTGCTGGCCACGGGACTCATCAGCCTGGGTGCCTGCTTTATTTCCAGGTACCTCTTCGGCATTTTTACAAATAATCCGGAAATCATCCGGATCGGCATGTATCTGATGTGGGCCAATGTGTTTGTGGAAATCGGCCGGGCTATCAATGTGGTGCTGGTGGGTGGCCTGCGGGGTGCAGGCGATGTGAGCATTCCGGTGCTGATTGCAGTGTGCTGTATGTGGGTCATTGCGGTCGGCGGTTCCTGGCTGTCGGTTACCTTCACGACATTTGGAATTGTAGGCATCTGGATCGTAAATGGAATTGATGAAATGGTTCGCGGCGCCATCATGTTTGGAAGATGGAAAAGCAAAAAGTGGATGCATAAGGGCATCCACCGTACAAATTGATATCAAAAACACAGTATAGGGGAGGGATAGTATGGCAAAGATTTTGGATTACCATTGTGGATATGATGACGGTTCCGGTTTGGGAATCTGGGCGGAGAAAAATCCTGCTCTGAAGTTTCCGGAAAGCTATCTGCACCGGGAAATGATCGCGCTGCTGGCCCAGACCATCCGGCAGAATGAGGATGCGCCCTATTGCCTGCTGCCCTTCTGTCATACCCTGGAAGCAGAAGCCTTGGGTGCCGATATTTACCTCGGGGATGGCAAAACTACCCCCCGGGCCCGCCATCCTCGCTGCAGCGACCTTTCGGAGGTGCTGGACCTGACCATGGACTTTTCCAATTCACGGCTGCAGGAAACTCTGGCTGCCTGCCGGCTGCTGAAAGAGCAGGGGGAAACGGTATTGTTTCAGATTTCCGGCCCTCTTACGATTCTCAACAGCCTGGTACCTTCCGACATGCTGTTCCGGGCCTTTCGGAAAGATTCGGAGTTGATTCTGAAAACTTTTGGGAAACTTGGTGAAGATATTCTGCAGCTTGCATTGCTGGCAGAGGAAGCTGGCGCGGATCTGATCAGCTATGCCGATCCCATGGGCGGCGTAGGGATCGTGGGACCCAAAATCGCGGAAAAGATTGCCGTGAATTTCACCGCGGATTTTCTGGGGCAACTGGATCGGCAGCTTCAGAAGGAAACCCCGGTGCTGCTTTGTCCCAAGACAGCATTCGCGCTACTGGGATGTGGTCTGGCTCAATGGCAGGAGCATAAGTTGTCAGAATGGATGAGCTATGGAGAGGCAGCACTGGCTTGTTCCGGGGAATTCCGTTTTGCTGGACAAAGTTGCGTGAAAAAAACATCCTATACAACAGAAATCCTGAGGGAATTGGTTTTGAACAAGGAGGATAGGCAATGACAAAGAAAGATCGTTTGGTTAGCATTCTGAACGGTGCGTCTGCGGACCGACCTGCCTGCATCTGCCCCGGAGGCATGATGAACATGGTCACAGCGGAACTGATGGATGCTTGCGGTGTTGCATTGCCCGATGCCCATAGCGATGCAAAAGCGATGGCGACACTCGCAAAGGCCGTATGTGACTATAATTGTTTTGAGAATGTAGGCGTTCCCTTCTGTATGACTGTGGAAGCGGAGGCCATGGGTGCAAAAGTTGACATGGGCAGCCGAATCTATGAGCCCCATGTAAAAGATTTCGTCATTGACTCGGTCTGTGAGCTTTCGAAACTCTCTGCCATGGACTTGTCTTCCGGGCGGGCAAAGGTGGTACTGGATGCCATATCTTTGTTGAAAGAACAGTGTCCCAATGTGCCGGTAATTGGTAACCTGACAGGCCCTGTCAGTACCGCCATGTCCTTGCTGGAACCTACTGTGTTTTGTCGGGAACTCCGGAAAAAGAACGAACAGGCCCATGCATACATGGACTTTGTAACAGACCAGTTGCTGGCCTTCGGTCTGGCTCAGATTGAGGCTGGTGCTGATGTGATCGCTATTTCCGACCCTAGTGGCACGGGAGAAATTCTTGGGCCGAAATATTTCGCAGAATTTGCGGTTTCGGCCCTTAACCGATTGGTGGATGCCTTCCGGGGGAAGAATGTGGGTACTATTGTCCACATCTGCGGTCAGATGAATCAGGTTTATCCCCAGGTGGCCCAGGTGCGCAGTCATGCTCTGAGTTTTGATGCCATTGTTTCTATGAAAGGCGCCAGAGAGAATCTTCCTGGCCGGGTGCTGATGGGAAATGTGAGTACCTACGGCCTGGAATTCGGTACCTGCGAGAAAATTCGTACCATGACCCAGGCCTGTCTGAAAACAAGGGTGGACATTTTAGCTCCTGCCTGCGGCCTTGGTATGAAAACGCCCCTTGTGAATATTCAGACCATGCTGTCGGCACTGAAAGAGGTGTATGATGGCGAAGATTAATATTCAAAATGGCCCAGAGCTGGAGTGCCTGCCAGGGAGTAATCTGCTGGAGGTTCTCCACCGGAATGAAATCTTTGTAGAAAACCCCTGCAACGGCAAGGGTACCTGCGGAAAATGCCTTGTGAAAGTCGTGTCTGGTAATGTTTCCCCTATGTCGGAAACGGAAAAACAGCGATTGAAGCCGGAAGAAATAGCTGCCGGTCATCGCCTGTCCTGTATGACCCTACTGACCGGTGACTGTGAAATTGAACTGCTTCACCGGGAGCGGAAGCACACGGTTCTGACAAGCGGATATATGCCGGAATTTGAAAGAGATGACTTAACCGGCTACGGTGTTGCGGTGGATATCGGAACCACAACTGTGGCTCTTTCCCTGGTGGATTTGCGTGCGGGCGAGGAAATTGCCCATGCATCCGCCATCAATGCCCAGAAAAAGTACGGTCTGGATGTGCTGACCCGGATCACCTATGAATACGAAAAAGGGGAGGCTGCCATCGGACAGCTTCAGAAAGCCATTGTGGATTCCTTGAATGATTTGCTGGTGCAGCTGTGCGCTGACGCAAATATTGCCAAAGAAGACATTGGAGAAATCGTTGTGGCAGCCAACTGCTGCATGACCCATATGCTGCTGGGTGTGGATGCCCGGAGTATGGGCAGAGCGCCCTATGCACCGGAATTTCTCGACGCGCAGGAATGTGCTGCCTCCCAAATCGGACTTCAGGCAGGGGAACATACCAGACTCTACTGTCTTCCCCAGGTTTCTGCCTATATAGGCGGCGATGTCGTGGCCGGAGCGGAAGTCTGCCAATTGGAAAAGGTGCGGGACAATGTGCTGTTCGTTGATATCGGAACCAATGGTGAAATCGTTTTGGCATCGGGTGGAAAACTTTTGAGCTGTTCCTGCGCGGCAGGTCCAGCCCTGGAGGGCATGAATATCAGCTGCGGTATGCGGGCAGCGGAGGGAGCCGTGGAGGATGTTACGATCCGCGAAACGGGCGTATCATTGAAAACCATCGGAAACCTGTCTCCGGAAGGCCTCTGTGGCAGCGGAATTCTGGCTGCTGTCCGAGAGTTGGTAAAATGCAGCTACCTGAAAAAAACAGGTGCCTTTGTACAGGTAAATACCCAACCGGAACCTCATATTCTGCGTCAGAATGGTACAAAACGGGAAGCGGTCCTGTCCGGCGATCCGGAAATCATTGTGACCCAGGATGATGTACGGCAGGTACAATTGGCCAAAGGTGCCATTTTATCCGGTTTCCTGGTGCTGTTGCAGGAGGCGGAAATAACCATGGAACAGCTGGACCGGGTTTTGATTGCGGGACAGTTCGGATCCCATCTCCCTGTGGAATCTTTGGTGGGAATCGGCCTGCTTCCGGCGGAGGTGAAGGACAAGCTGCAGTATGTGGGCAATTCCTCCAAAACCGGTGCCTATTTGGCACTGCTTTCCCGGGGAAAACGGCGCAGCATGGAAGCTCTGGCAAAGAAGATTGAATATATCGAACTGGCACAGACCAAAGACTATGACAGAGTCTTTACTGCGGCCATGACTTTTCCTAAATAAAAAATCAGCCCTTATTTTAGGGCTGATTTTTGTTATTCCAATGTTTCCACGAAAGCGGCACAGCGGGTATTCAGCTGACCGATATCGGATGTGGAATAGTCTGTTTCCAGAGACATATAGGGGATTCCTTTGCTACGAACAAAACGCTTGATGCTGTGAGATTCTACATTATAGGTATGGCAGGCCTGCAAAATAACTTCCACAACACCGTCTACACGGTATTCTTCCAATAGGCGGCCCAACAGCTTCAGTCGATTGTCATCCGGTGTCATCACAGAGCAGCCGATGTTCAGGTAGCGGTCTGCAATGGCCTGGTAGATATCTTCTGCATTTTCGTCAATCAACTCATCGATGGCTTTGGCGCCGGCACAGTTTTCATAGCAGACCACATTGCCCCCATTTTCCTCAATAGCCCGGACGACCTTCATAGTACTTCCACCCAATGGACAGCCGGTGATCAGAATACGGGGCCGTCTGGGAATCGGTTGATTGCCCTCTGCGTGTTCATTTTTGATGCGGTCCGTTAGAATGTCCATTTCTTTAATGGTGTCCTCATGGTCAAATTTGAACTTCGAACCGTAAAGAACATCATACAAATTCAAACCAGCCATGGGAGGTGGATCCAGTTTCATCAGCTCGTAGAATTTTTTCATGGCGATGCGGTTGTTGTTGGCCAGGTGAACTTCTTGCCGCACCTTTTCTTCCGTAATCTCCACACCGAATTTCTCTTCCAGTTTTTCTTTGAACTTGATTACCTCATCCCGCCAGAGCATACGGCCCATGGGGGACTGGCGGTTTGGCAGTTCCAGGATATGGACATCTTTGATTTCTCCCAGAATCTCGTACATCTTTTTCTTGCCGTCGCAGGTGGTTTCTCCCACGATCAGATCCGAAAAATAGAAATAAGGGCATTTCTGGGACTTTGCAAAACCGTAGCTGGACTTGATCAGCGGACAGAGATTTTTGGGCAGATCCTGCTCTGCCTCGTCAATGGTTTCATCAGAAAAAGAGCAAAGACCCACCGGCACAGCCCCTGCCGCCCGAATAATCTCGTTGGGAGTGTAGGTACAAAATGTTCCCACAAAAGGAATACCTTGCTTCTTTTTCTCATGCGCATCGATAAAAGCATTCTTTCTCTGCTCGCTGAAATCTTCGAAAATTTCCGGGAGTTCTTTCGTTGTTGTCATAAAATACCGCCTTGTCAAATGTTTGGAATCTGATTTGTGGGTGTGGTATTACTGGGGAATAACCAGATGATTTTCACAGACATTGCACAGAAAAAACTTTCCTGGCAGATATTTCGGCTATTCCTGCAACATGGCTAAATACATATCCAGCCGTTTATTGATATAGCCAGTGAACAGCTTCTCCATGGCGGAGAGATTGTGATTGACATGGTATTCATTGAAGGCATTATAGTAGGCCAGTCGATCGGAAAACTTGATATCGATGGGTGGATAGCCTGCTTTCATCAGTTCGAGGTTCACCAGCAGACGGCCGGTACGGCCATTACCGTCAATGAAGGGATGAATACCCTCAAATTCGATATGGAATCGTGCCATTTTGGTGACGATATGCTCGTTGCTTTCTGCGAAGGCAATTATCATCTGCTCCATTTTCGGCTGAATCAGGTAGGGCTGCACCGGCTCATGCTGGGCACCCATAATGCGGACGGGGACACGGCGGTACACACCACGGTCATCCTTCTTATCCGCCAGCACGAGGAAATGGATCTGCTGAATGACCCGTTCGGACAAGGGTGTCTGGTTCTGCACCAGTTCCCGGACTAAGTCAAAGGCTTCCTTATGACCCACAGCTTCCATGTGATCCTTCAGCGGCTTCTGGTCGATGGTCAGACCGCGAAGCACCAAATCGGTTTCCCGGAGGGTCAGCGTGTTGTCTTCAATGGCATTGGAGTTATAGGTATACTCGACGATGAACTCTTCAGTCAATCGGGCCACTTCGCCTTCGGTGAGGGTACGACGTGTATCCAGTTCGGACTTCTTCCGGTCGATCATATTCAACAGGCTTTCGGTGGAACGGAAACGGCCATCAGCAGGCTTTACGGCATCGATAGGAATCTTCCATCCTCGGCCTTCCTGGAACGCACCGGGAATCTTGCCCTCGGCACAGAGAATGCGGACACGGCGATCAGACACACCCCACTTTTCTGCGGCCTGCTTTACGGTCATAAGCATAGCAATCACGTCCTTCTGTAGGAAGTATACCACCTTTGCGGATCAATATCAACGGTATCGGAATAATATAAGCACAATTAGCGGAACAATACATGGAAAGCAAGGAGGTGCGGTATATGGCGAGCTGGCGAAATCTATTCAAGCCCTGGATATTGGCACGGGGTAAGGAGTATTTTGAATGCGGCCGGGTGGTGGAGCTGGAAGAAATTGGTCCCCTTGTGACGGCGGAGGTCAGCGGACGCAGGGCGTATCAGGTAGAGATTCACAGAACAGGAGAACGTGTGAATCGTATGTCCTGCGACTGTCCCCATGCGGTTGGCAGCGAAAACTGCAAGCATATGGCGGCGGTTCTGTTTGCACTGGATGAAAAGCCTGCGCAGCCCCGGATGGACTGGAAGACAGCGTTGGAACAAATGAGGGAGGAGCAGCTCCGGGAACTGCTTCACAGCCTTGCCGAAGGGGACGGAACGCTGCAGGATCGCATCGTGCGTAGGGTTGCCGGGCCGGGGGATGATCCTGCCCGGTGGCAGGATGATTTGGAGCAGATCATTTCTGACTACACGGATTATGATGGCTGGCTGGATTATGACCGGGCCTACGATTGTATGGCAGAGGTGGTGGAATATCTGGAGGAATGTCTGCCAGCGCTGTTGACTACGGGGAAAATAGTGGATGCTGCGAAGCTGGTGATGACCGTGTATGGCGCAGCCTGGAGTCAGGAGACGGATGACTCCGACGGCGGACTGACGATGGTGTCGGAAGCTTGCCGGAAGGCACTGGCGCCAGTACTTTCTTTGGCGGATGCCCAGCAGGAACGGACGATTTTTACCCTTCTTCATGAATTTATGGAGGACGGCAACTGGGATTACGGTTCTGATGATTTGGAAGAAATGATCCTTTCACTGGATTGGTCGGCGGAGCTTCAGCGGAAGAATCTGGAGTATCTGGACGAAAACCTGAACACCTGGCGGATGCGCCAGCGGGCGGAACTGATGGAGCGCATGGGCGCTTCCAAAGCGGAGATTATTGCCTGGTGGGAACAGCATCGGGAGGATGATGGTGCGTACTATCCGCTGCTTCATTTGTATGAGGAGGAAAATCTGCCCAGCGCTATTGAATTAGTTCGGGAAAGGCGGAAGCGCGAGAGCATCGCTTGGAACGTTGTGAATTACACGAAAACCCTGCTGGAGCTGCTGGAAAAAGCTGAAGAACAGACACAATATGACGCGGAATTACGGTATTTGGTGTTGGAATTGAAGTGCCGGGAGACGGAGTATGTATTCCGTCTGAAAAAGATTACCCCGCCGGAGCAGTGGAATACAGTATTTGGAACTCTTCTTGCTGATGCGAAGCATCCTGCTGACCGTATGCCACTTTATCACCTTAATGGGATGTACAGCGAATTGTTTGCAGAATTGAGCCACTATCCTTACCTCAGCAATTTCCAAAGTTTTGAGCAGGATCTACGAAGACGGGATTCTGAACGGACGTTAAAGCTCTACATGGAGATCCTAAAGCGTGAGATGGACAGGGCATGCGACCGCAAGCAGTATCGCCAGGTTGCCGCCTGCCTGGACAAGCTGAAGGTCTATCCCAATGGTCGGGAGGAAGCAAGGGCACTCGCTGCATACTGGTATGTCTGCCACAAGAACCGACCTGCTATGAAGGATGAACTGAAAAAAGCGGGGTATCCGCAGGAATGAGAAAAGCTGACCGGCGCGTGGCCTGTCAGCTTTTTGCGTGTTATTTACCCAGCAGGAAATCTACCGCTCAAACAATTTTGATGCCGTCCTGATCCTGGGGCAGGTCGCATTCCATGGCAATCACGATTTTTTCATAGTTGTCCGGGATCCTCCGCAGGGAGGTCAGCTCCCGCTCCCGGGTTTCGGGGGCATTCATGGATTCCGTTACATGAATATACTTTTTCTCGTCGGTTTTGGTGGCGATGAAATCCACTTTCTTGTTATCCAGCTTGCCAATGGCTACATCGTAGCCTCGGCGGAGCAGCTCGAAGTAGATGATATTTTCCAGAATATGGCCGCTGTCTCCATCCCGGTAGCCCAGAAGGCAGTTGCGCAAACCGAAATCCACAATAGCTTCATCAGACTGGATTTTCCGCACCGACGGATGCCAGTGATAACCTTGATCATCTCCGTGTCACGGAATGCTTTGATCTGCTCCAGGTATAGATCACGTTTTCGAAGATTCGAAGAAAGCATATGCAGCCCCACCTTTCTGAGAACAGTATAGTATAAACTAAAAATGGTGTAAAGTTTTTTACACGAATGTGACAAACTTTTTAAAATACGACATTTATCACATGAAACGGTTCAGATGGAAAAGGCGACTATGTACTGCACGGTATGCGTATGCCCCAGTGCAATACGGTTATGCCTCTCATATTTCGCACTTCGTACGGGACACATCTTCTTGAATACGCTGGAAATATATGAAAAAGGCAGCAGGATATTAATGGCAGTAAAAGCATTAGGGCATCTTGCTGTAACGGCAGATGCCCTATTGGTATTATGGTTATTCTTGTAGCATAGCCAGATACATATCCAGTCGCTCGTTGATATATCCGGCGAACAACTTCTCCATGGCGGAGAGATTGTGATTCACATAGTATTCATCGAAAGCGTTATAGTAGGCCAGCCGATCTGTAAATTTGATATCGATAGGAGGATAACCCACTTTCATCAGTTCCAGATTTACCAGCAGACGACCAGCAGACGGCCGGTGCGGCCATTGCCGTCGATGAAGGGATGGATACCCTCGAATTCGATGTGGAACCGGGCTAACTTGGTGACGATATGCTCGGTGCTTTCGGCGAAGTCGATCATCAGCTGCTCCATTTTCGGCTGTATCAGATAGGGCTGAACAGGCTCATGCTGGGCACCCATGATACGGACGGGAACCCGGCGGTACACACCACGGTCATCCTTTTTATCCGCCAATACCAGGAAGTGGATCTGCTGAATAACTCGTTCGGTCATGGGGGCCTGATTCTGCACCAGCTCCCGGACAAAATCAAAGGCCTCCTTATGCCCAACAGCCTCCATGTGATCCTTCAGCGGCTTCTGATCGATGGTCAGACCACGCAACACCAGATCGGTTTCCCGGAGGGTAAGCGTGTTGCCCTCGATGGCGTTGGAGTTGTAGGTGTATTCCACGATGAATTCTTCCGTCAGCCGGGCCACTTCTCCCTCAGTCAGGGGACGGCGGGTATCCAGTTCGGCCTTCTTCAGACTTTCGGTGGAGCGGAACCGGCCATCGGCAGGTTTTACAGCATCTGCGGGGATCTTCCAGCCACGGCCTTCCTGGAACGCACCGGGGATCTTGCCTTCAGCACAGAGAATACGGACACGGCGATCGGACAGCCCCCATTTTTCCGCTGCCTGCTTTGCGGTCATAAACATAGCAATCACTTCCTTCTAACGGAAGTATATCACCTTTGCGGAACAATATCAACGGTATCGGAATAATATTTACGCAATTAGCGGAATAATACAAGAAAAACAGCTCCAGTTCGTGATGAACCGGGGCTGCTTGCATGGTTTATGGGACAAGCCGGAATATGTACCGAACGGAGTAGCAATAATCCGCGGCGATCCGACATTCTCGGGCAAAAATTATGCTTCTCTCGGGTGTCCGTTCTTCACCATCTGGCCGCTGACGGAGCCGGCCTGGGAGGTCGGGTGGCTGTTATAGCCGCCCTGCAGGTTGACACCAACCTCCTGAGCAGCCTGCATCTTGAACTGGTTTATGGATTCCTAAGTCTTGGGAACATTGATCCGGTTGTAAAAGGACTGGTAATAATTCTGCATCAAGCATCATAGGTCCACAAACTTGTCTGCACGATTCCTTCGTCATGTACCTTATGCGCCAGGGAGATGGCCAGGTCAAGCTGGGACTGCGCTTCTTCCGGCGACAGACCCAGCATGAGCAGACGCGTTTTTAAACCAGGAAGAAACAATTCATCAAAATCCACGGTAGAAAAATTATTATAGCAATGAATCATCATTTGAATATCACCACCGCAGCAGTAGCTGGAAGCGATGAATGCATCCCGGGGACTGAGTCTTTGATCATTCCTGGGCACAAGGCTCATCATCACATCATGGTGGACTTTTCCGTAATAGGCACGAAGGTCCTGACTTTCGGAGGCCTCTACAAAGATTCTGCATTCTCTAATATCGGATGCAAAAAAACGAAGGAACAGATATTCTGCCATAACAACACCGCAATAGGATTCCATGATCTTTCCGTAGTGCTGCTGAAGTCTTTGGGCGAAGTCAGAATACAGGGCAGTTATGAAATAGGCAATCAATTCGTTTTTCTTTTTAAAGTAATAATATAGATTTCCGAGCTGGATCCCACACGCATCAGCAATCTGACGCAGACTTGTATTGCTGTATCCCTGCTCATAAAAAAGTCTGCTGCTGACTTCCAGAATCTTATCTTTTGTATCCATAACCATTAAGTTCCTGCCTTGTAATTTCTTATTCTCGTATTCGTCAATATGCACATTAAATATTATACCAACAAAAAGTTATTTTGCAAGTATTGACAAACACTTTCTGATGTAATATTCTATTAGTAGGATTTGGACGTGTCCTAATGTTATGTCTTAATGTCATATCAAAATGCGTTTACATCCGAGAGGAGGCGTAGTTCACGCCGATTCATTGTCCGGATATTGTTTACAACAAAAGCAAAAAGGAGAGATCGACTATGAGTGAAAAAGTGGAAATCAAAATTGGCGGTGGTTCCTTTACCACTGTGCGCAATGCGGTAGCAAGCATTGATCCCGAGGTGTGCATTAACTGCGGAAAGTGCCGCCGCGCATGTCCCACTGAGGCGATCGCCGAATATCAGCGTCCGATCTGCCGTCTGTGCCCCGACTGCGCCGAAAGCCCCGAAATGTTCCCCTCTGAGATCAAGGCTTATGCTGCCATGCATTCCTGCAGCATCGGCTGCCCTCTGGGAACGGTGCCCGAAGCCTACATCAGCCTGATCAGAGCCGGCCGTTACAAGGATGCCTATGATCTGATCTCTGAACTGAATCCCCTTCCTTCGATTTGTGCCCATGTCTGCCATCACCCCTGTGAAAGCGAATGCAAGCGCGGTCTGCTGCTGGATCTGAACAAGCCTCTGGCGATTCGCGGTCTGAAGCGCTTTGTCACCGAGACCGTTCCTGCCTACCGAGCTCCTTTTACCCGCCGGCTCAATCAGAAGATCGCCATCATCGGTGCGGGTCCTGCCGGTATTACCGCAGCTTTTGATCTGGCCAAGAAGGGTTACGGCGTTAAAATTTTTGAAGCTGCCCCCAAGCCCGGCGGCATGGTAAGAAAGTGCATCCCCTCTTTCCGTCTGGATAAGCAGGTTATGCTGGATGAGTATGCTGCTCTGGAAAAGGCCGGCATCGAAATCGTATATAATGCCAAGATCGGCAGAAATCCCTCCGTTGCCCAGCTGAAGGCAGAATATGATGCTGTTCTGATCGCCGTTGGCGCTGCCAAGGGTGTGCTGCTGCCCCTGCCCGGCATGGAAAGCAATCCCTATCGTGTTTACGATGCAGTTACATTGCTGGACCGCGTGAATCGTGGCGCTCCCTACTGGGTGAATGCAGAAAAGCCCGAGCGGAAGGATGTTGATATCAACATCGGCAAGCATGCCGTTGTCATCGGCGGCGGCTCTGTGGCTATGGATACTGCCCGTACTTTGGTGCGCATGGGTGTTGAGAAAGTCACCTGTGCCTGCCTGGAATCCGAAGCCGAAATGCCCGCACCCAAGTCCGAAGTGGCTGACGCAAGAGCTGAAGGCATTGAGATCATCTGCGGCGTAAGCCCCCAGAAGCTCAATTGTGACAGTGACTGGATGGCTGTGGAAGGCATCGATTTTGCCAAGGTCGAGCGGATCGAAAAGGACGAAAAGGGTCGTATCAAGCCCATCCTCGTAGAAAACAGCACCTATACCTTCGCCTGCGACAGCGTTGTCTTTGCCGTTGGCCAGAAGGCCGATGTCGCGCAGCTGGCTTCCTTCTCCGGTATTGAGATGGATGGCAGCAAAATCAAATATGATGAGAATATGCAGACCAATATTCCCGGTGTCTTTGTTGCCGGTGATGTTGTTGAAGCAAGAGGCTCCATCATCAATGCCATGGCATCCGGCCGTAAGGCTGCCCTTGCCATTGACAATCTGCTCCAGGATCGTGAACTGGGCAGCCGCATCGAGCATGAACTGCATACCGGTCCTCAGTCCCAGTGGATCTACCGTGTCATGCTGGAGGATGCAAAGCCCCAGAAGATGCCCAAGCTGCGTTACCACGATACCTTCGAAGTTTCTGAACTTGGCTTCGATGAGAAGACCGCTGTTGAAGAATCCAAACGCTGCATGAAGTGCGGCTATGAAAAGGTCGACACCGACAAGTGCATCGGCTGCGGTGTCTGTGCCAATAATTGTCCCGTCCAGGCAATCACCATGAAGAAAGCATAAAGGAGGACTAAACCATGAGCAAGATTATTGAACGTGATGTAATCGTAGTTGGCGCCGGCCCCGGTGGTGCGGCTTGTGCCGGTTATCTTGCAAAGGACGGTATTGACGTTCTTCTGCTGGATAAGGAAAAATTCCCCAGAGATAAGCCCTGTGGCGAAGGCCAGAGCCACGAAACCTATCTGCACTATCAGCTGCTGGGCTGCTATGATGAATATATGAGCATGATGCATCCTCTTGCCGGTCTGGATTTCTACGGCCCCAGCGGTCAGCAGGCAAGACTGGAAATCGTTGAGGGTGTATGTCCCAGAAGAGCATTGGATACCTTGGTGCGCAATCAGGCAGAAAAGCTGGGCGCTGAAGTGATTGAAGACTGCTGGGTATACGATCTGATCAAGGAAGATGGCCAGGTCAAGGGCGTTAAGGCCAAAATCGATGGCGAATATGTGGAACTGCGGTCCAAGATCGTCATTGGTGCTGACGGTGCCCACAGTATGGTAGCCAAGAAGGCCGGCATGTATTTTGACGGTGATGGAGATGATATGAGCATTGCGGTGGTACAGCGCTGCCACTACAGTGGCGTTACCGGTCTGACCGATGCCATCGAGCTGTTCTTTGACCCCCAGATCGTCCCTGGCTATGTGTGGATTTTCCCCTATGAGAAGCATCAGAAGGGCTTCTGCAATGTGGGTATCGGCTATTACAGAAAGCAGTATGAGAGTGCCAAGATGGATGAACTGCTGAAGATCTGGCTGAACCGGCCCGATATCAAGGAGCGCTTCCGCAATGCAAAGCAGGTTACTCCCATGCAGGGTTGGAGAATCCCCAATGACTATCTGCAGCGCCATACCTACGGTGATGGTGTCATGCTGATCGGCGATGCTGCGGGCCAGAATACCCCTGCCAGCGGTGAGGGCATTTCTCTGGCAATGAACGCAGGCTTCTATGCCTATGTTGCTGCCAAGGAAGCACTGAAGAAGAACGACTTCACCAAGGCTACCCTGAAGATTTACGATGACTTCATTCAGAAGTGGCATACACCTTACTATAAGACCATGCGCGGCATGTTGGACGGCATGACAACTCCGGAGCAGACCAATGCCCTGATGGATCAGCTCGTTGCCAGCAAGGAACTGCGCGATCAGGTCGGTTATCTGTTCAGCGGTGGTAACAGCGCTGACGGTATCCGTGAATACCTGGGCATGAAGACTGGTAAGGATGCTTTTGATTGGCACAGATAATTCTCGAATATAGATTCGTTTGACAGACTGAATACTGCCACAGGGTTATCCCTGTGGCAGTATTTTATGTTATAGAGATATGTAAGCTGCATACTCTATATACTTCATATGTCCGCTGACAGTCCGGCTCTGGCGTTCGTATTTCGCAGTTCGTACGGGACACATCTTCTTGACCATCTGGCCGCCGACGGAGCCGGCTTCGCGGGAGGTCAGGTGACCGTTATAGCCGCTCTGCAGGTTGACACCAACCTCCTGGGCGGCCTGCATCTTGAAGCGGTCCATGGCCTCACGGGCCTGGGGGATATTGATCTGGTTGTTGTTAGAGTTGCTCATAACATTTCTCTCCTTTGCTTTCTTCGGAAGAAAATTGCCTTCCGAA